>ERZ826764.44-NODE-44-length-178201-cov-47.224367_pt1 | contig 178201 bp, 165 predicted proteins | sample MGYA00519870_ERZ826764 | MGnify/ENA primary metagenome ERZ826764 (study PRJEB31778, sample SAMEA3449239) | human gut metagenome | biome: human gut; feature: human-associated habitat; material: faeces | place: United Kingdom | collected 2010/2012 ... | reverse complement strand
GCCAACGCAACAATCAACGAAGCCCTAAAACCCTTTTATTCGTTTTTCGCCGCTTGTATGCGCTAAAATGATATGAACCAAAAGGGAGAGAAGTTCGACCTGCGAGATGGTAAAATGAATTCACCACAAACCATCAGCCATCAGGAGGGGAACTTCTCATGAACAGGATAACACAGGAAGCAAAGAAAAGGCAAGGCGTGGTAAAGCTGGCCAACAGGAAAGGGAAAAGCTTTGCGAGCAGGGTATATGGGGTGAGCTTGTCAAGCGTGAAGCGGTGGTGCAAACGATATGACGGGAGCTGGCAGTCATTGGCAGAAAGGTCACATCGGCCGCTAAGCCCCCCAGGAAACATGACAGGAGGTATCCGGAGCTGTTACGGCCGGGAGAGAAGGTGCAGACCACGATGGACACGTACAGCCACCTGTACCCCAACAAGCAGGTGGAGGTAGCCAGACAGCTTGACGGCATTATGCCGTGAGCCTCTGGCTACAAAAATTGCTGTAAATGTAGCCAATTTATAGCCAGTAAAAATAAAAAATCCTGAAAAACGCTGTATTACCAACGCTTTTCAGGATTCAGAAAACACTAAATATTTATTCCCACTCTATCGCATCCACGCTGACGAGGTACTCCTCGGAGAAGTCCAGATAGTCCTCGGCAAGGCGCATGGCATACATCTTGTAGTTTGGGTATTTATTTTGAAGGGCGGCGATGAGCATCTCGTATACGTCGTCGTCCTCGTAATCGTCGTCCTCCGAAAGCTTGGCCAGATAGGCCTGATCCACGGACATCATCTCGTCCACCAGTTCCTCCATAAGGCCTTCCTTGAGAAAATCGAAATCGCCCTCGTTCTTGAACTTATTGAGTATGTACGCTTTCATTTCATTAAGATCAACATCGTATGTCATGTATATATCTCCTTTATAATTATACGTTGGTTTGTATTATTTGAGCTGGCCCAGCAGCTTTTCCAGCTCGTCCACGCTGTTGCCGAACTCCTTCAGCGCATTGCTTACTACCTCGGGCTTCTCCAGATCGACGCCTGCTATGCGCAGCTCCTTTATGGGGTAGTCGCTGCCGCCCGTGGTCAGGAAGCGGAGGTAATCCGAGGCGTCGCCGGTGGCGAGTATTCTGTCGGCGATGGCCACCGCAGCAGAATAACCCGTGGCGTACTGGTATACGTAGAAGGCGTTGTAAAAATGGGGTATGCGGGCCCACTCGATATCCTGAAGATCATCAACCACCGCGCCGGCATAGTACAGCTCGTTGAGCCGCCTGTAAAGTGCGTTCATGCTGTCGGCAGTCAGGGGCTGGCCGGACTGGGCCATGGCATGAGTCTCCTTCTCGAATTCCGCGAACAGGGTCTGGCGGAAAAGGGTGGTGCGGAAGCCCTCAATAAAGTGGTTCAGCAGGTACGCCCTGCGCTTCTTGTCGGTCTCGTTGGATATGAGGTACTTCAGCAGCAGCACTTCGTTTACGGTGGAGGCCACCTCCGCCGCCATTATGGAATAATCGTGGTTGGCGAAAGCCTGGGCATGGTCGGACTTATATGAGTGCATGGCATGGCCCAGCTCATGGGCAAGGGTGAACACGTCGTCCAGCTCGTTGGTGAAGTTGAGCAGCACATAGGGGTGTACGCCGTAAACGCCGCAGGAGAATGCGCCGGTGGTCTTTCCCTTGTTCTCGTATACGTCTATCCATCCCTCGCTGAAGGCCCTGTCAAGAAGCCCGCCGTATTCCTCGCCCAGAGGGGCAAGGGCCTTCTTTACTATGTCCTTTGCTTCCTCGAAGGTGAACTTCATGCCCGCGTCCTCTACCATAGGATTGTAGAGGTCGTACATATGCAGCTCTTCAAGGCCCAGCGCCTTCTTGCGGAGGGCGATATACCTGCCCATGGCGGGCAGCGCCTCATGCACCGCCTCGATAAGGCTGTCGTACACCGCCACCGGCACATCGTTGCCGTAAAGCTCGGCGGAAAGGGCGCTCTCGTGGCCCCTTACGTCAGCGAAGTAATTGTCGAACTTCACGCTGCCGCCATACATGGCCGCAAAGGTGTTTATGTACTTCTTGAATTCCCCGAAGTATTTTTCAAAGGCTTCCCTGCGCACCCGGCGGTCGGCGCTCTCGCGGTACACGCCGAAGCTGCCGTGGGTGAGCTGCACTTCCTCGCCATTTTCGTCCCTTATGGTGGGAAAGGTCATATCCACGCTCTCCAGCATGGTAAAGCTGTTGTCCGGGGTCTGAGCCGCATCCGCCAGCATGGAGAGCATCTTTTCCTGTTCAGGGGAGAGCACATGCTTGCGCACGCGGATTATATCCGCTATTTGGTGGCGGTACAGCTCCAGCTCCGGGGCATGAAGGTAGGCTTGCAGGGTCTCTGTGGGGAGCGTAGCAAGCTCGGGGGTTATGTAGCTTGCGGCCGTGTTCAGCTGCACCAGCAGCATCATGGCCCGCTCGTTCATGGCCTGGTACTCCGGGTCGCCGTTGTCGCCCGACTTGTTGAGTTCCGCATAAAGATACATGAGCATGGACTTGTAAACCAGGTCGTAAAAGCCGTCCAGCGCAGCCCTTGCGCCCTCCGGCGTGCCCATCGTGCCGGAGTATTTCCCCACATCGGGTATGCTCGCCTGAAGCTCCTCAAAGGCCGCTTCCCAGTCCTCGTTGGTCTTGTATATCTGTGTAAGATCCCACATATACCTTTTGTCCATATCCTTACGTGCCTTGAGCTCAGCCGCCATATATTTGTCTCCTTTGCGCTTTAAATCTATTTTGCCATATTGCTTTAATTTTATTATACCATCAGTTGACAAGGACACACAAGGTTTCAGGAGCCAAACAGCACGGCATAACTGCGTCGTCCTCATTTGAAATACAACCAGTATTTCTGCACTCGTCCTCCTTGTTCTGCCATACTCTTTGGCTTCTAAAACTCAAAGACCCTAAAGAGCTTGTTTTGAGGGCGATCCAAGGCCGAGGAGCGCAGTACTACTGGATGTAATACAAGCGACGAGAACGCAGGAGCACCCCAAAACAAGCCTTTCGGGCTTGTGTGCTCTTATCAACTGATGGTATCATAAAAAATGACCGGCGCTCCGGTCATTTGTGAACTATTACTGCCCTATTATATCAAATTCCACATTGGGGAGCCGCCTTTGCAGCCGGGTCACTATTGTTTCGTGGTCCAATTTTACGGGGCTTGATCCCATGATTATCATGTCTATTCCGTTCTTTTCGGCGTATTCCACCAGCGCGTCGTCCACGTTGTCCGCCCGCAGGAGTATAAGCTCCGCCCCTGCCAGCTGCGCCGCAGTAAAGAGATACTCCACCGCATCCCCTTCGAAGGGGGTACCCATAAAATTACGACCGGTTTCCACGCAGTGTACCACGTGTATCTCGGCATCGGCGCTTCTTTCCATGCCCCGGGCGATAAGCTTATCGCAGGTCCTGGGCCCTGTGACGCATACCATTATGTTGTGTTTCATCTATCGTCCCGTTTCTCCAGCCGCAAAGCGAATGGCGTCAGCAAGCTTATCCGGTATATCCGGCCGCTCTTTGTTAAGTGCAAGCTGGACCGCTTCTTCAGGCGTTCCCGCTACGGAGAAAATATCCAGACAGGGAGCCGCCGTAAAGCCCTCATTCACGCATTCCCTCAGCTGCGCAATGAGGTCCGAATAGTATCCCTTTGTATTCAATATTACCACAGGCGCGGTTATATAACCAAGCTGGTTCAGCGTCAGCACCTCCATGAGCTCCTCCAGCGTGCCGTATCCGCCCGGGAGGGCTATAAAACCATCGCTCAGTTCCTCCATCCTGGCCTTTCGTGTATGCATATCCGGCGTTACTATCAGCTGGCCGCAGAATGGGTACGCAACTCCGGGCCTGTTCAGCTTTTCCGGTATTACGCCGATTATCCTGCCGCCGCCGTCATGTACGCCGCGGGCAGCCGCGCCCATAAGGCCGGTATTGCCGCCGCCAAAAACCAGGCCTATGCCCCGCTGTGCCATCACCTGACCCAACGTATAGGCCGCGTTAAGAAACTCACTGTCTATATTTGAGCAGGAAGCACCGAAAACGCAAAGATTCTTCACGAAAATCACCCGCCCTTTCTCACATGCCGGCGGCTAATTATACCATTTGATTTTTGATAAATAAATAGCTTTCCATGAAAATTCACTTTTAATACACTTATTGCAGCAAAACAAATCAGTTTTGCCCTACACGTCTGTTTTCCTGTCCTTTTTCTCCTTTTGTACCAGCGCTACGGCAACGCTCATGTCGTCATTTATTTTCCCTTCTCCTGACGAAAGCGCTATGAGCTCCTCCGCCATCTTTTCGGGATCTTTACATTCGTACAGCGCCGCAATACGCTCTGCCATGGATTCCCCAAGGGCGTCCGTCACGCCGTCGGTAGCCATTATTATCCTGTCCCCTTCAGACAGTTCCAGCTCCTGCCTGGCGGGCGCAGCCCCCTTTATTATGCCTATGGGCAGCGTCTCCGCCCTTAGCTCTATCACCTCGCCCCGGCGAAGTATATAGCTGGGCGGCGCGCCCAGCTTCAAAAACCGCCCCATGCCGCTCTCGCAGTCAAAGGTGAAGGCATCTATGGTTGCGTACATGTCGTATTCGCTCTTGTACATCAGCAGCCTGTTCACGCAGTCCAGCGCGTCCAGCTCATTCACCCCTATGCTCATCAGGTCCCCCGCAAGCCCGGCAGCCGTCTGGCTTTCACGGCGGGCTACCGGGCCGCTGCCCATGCCGTCCGATAGTATTACCAGCTTCCCCTTGCCGGTATCGCGGATGGCTATGCTGTCCCCCGCCTCCCGTACACCCTGCTTGGGCCTTACGGCAGTTCCGCAGAACAGCGTATACCGCCGCTCACCCTCATCCGGTATGTTGACCATTGCCTCGCTCATGCAGCGGAGCTGCCTTCCCGCAAACAGCTCCAGCTCGCTTTCCGGGCTGGCCTCAAACAGACTGGACACCCTGTCCAATACCTCCGCCGTCTCCTTCACCCGGCTTTTAAGGCTGTCCAGCCGCCTTTCCGCCTCCTGCTCCTGCATTTCGAATAAATCGGCTAACTGCTTGAGCTTTTTATTTGGTATCATAACATACAGTATGGCGGCTATTGTCGCTTCGACGCCATGGGTCAGCTCGCAGTCGCCAAAATATGCGCACACCAGGCACACGCCTAAGAAGCCGCAGCACACGCCCATCTTTTTGCCCTTGCGCAATGCCGAGGCGCTGAGCGCCCCTATGACCACCGCCCCCGCGAAGGCCACGCTTCCCCCGCCTATTGCAGCTCCGGCTCCCGCTACCGCAGCGCACGCTACGGCGTATATGCCAACGCTGCCGCTCAGTATGAGGGCAGTAAACGCCGCCAATATGCCGCCCAGGCTGACGCCCCGCATACAGTATGGCGCCGCCGCGGCACAGCAGGCCCCCGCCGTAAGGAACAGCGCAGTCATGTCCCGCTCGCCTATGCCCCTTCCCAAGTGGGCCCGGTTCAAGGCCACCGCCGCCCTGTAAAACACCGCGGAAAAGAAAAGGCTTGCGGACAGCTGTCCCAATCCCGTCATGGCGGCGTCAAGTGAATCTATATAAAATATGGGCGCTATGAGCACGCCTGCGGATATGAGCAGCACCGGCTTGTCCCTGCGCCTTTTTTTCATGGGCCCGCCCCATATCAGGCAAAGTGCGGCAAACACCAGACTGTGGGCAAGTCCCGCCCAGCGGTATGCGGCAGCGCTGCCTATCACCGCCCCCAAAAAAGCCCGGCTTCCCATACCTGTGAGCATTCCCGCGCATATGGCCGCAGGGCCAAGAGGCGCAAAGCTTCCGGTGCCGCAGGAGGAGAGCAGGGCGCACAGCAGGGCCCATAGGATATCCGCGGCATTTATATCCACCCCCGCCACGTATTTTTTTATCATCTGTGCAGGCCGCGCCATGCCCCCTTCACCTCCCTGCATGGATGGGTTATTTCACGCATATAATAACCGTTGGGCGTTGTACTATGCTGTCGGTTTTGGGGCGCGTAAAGTGTCGTAACAAAACAAGTTATGTTTTGCCCCGCCTTCCCTTGAATAAAGGGGGGTTGTATGGTAGAATTTTGGTATCTACAATAATATATACCGAAAAGGAGTATGTCCCGATGACAAACGTATACGATATACTGGCTGAACGTGGCTTTCTCAAGCAGTGCTCCCACCCCGAAGAGCTCCGCGAGCTCCTGGGAAAGGAAAAGGTAGCCTTTTATATCGGCTATGACCCTACTGCCGACAGCCTGCATATCGGTCACTATGTAGCACTGATGACAATGGCCCACATGCAGCGTGCAGGCCATCTCCCCATAGTCCTCCTGGGCGGCGGCACCGCCTGCATCGGCGACCCCTCCGGCAAGAGCGATATGCGCCGGATGATGACCACCGAGGAGATAGACCACAACGCCGCCTGCTTCCAGAAACAGATGGCCCGCCTTATAGACTTCTCTGATGGCAAGGCCATAATCGCCAACAACGCGGACTGGCTGCGTGGCCTCAACTTCCTCGATTTCATGCGGGATATAGGCACCCAATATTCCGTAAACCGCATGCTCACCTTCGAGTGCTACAAGCAGCGCATGGAAAAAGGCCTCACCTTCTTCGAGATGGGCTATATGCTGCTTCAGGGCTACGACTTTCTTGAGCTCAACCGCAAGTATGGCTGCGTGCTGCAGATGGGCGGCGACGACCAGTGGAGCAACATGCTGGGCGGCGTAGAGCTTATCCGCAAGAAGGAGCAGAAGCCCGCATACTGCCTCACCACCTCCCTCCTCACCACCAGCGAGGGAAAGAAGATGGGTAAGACCGAGAAGGGCGCCCTGTGGCTCGACCCCAACAAGACCAGCGTATACGATTTCTATCAGTACTGGCGCAATATAGACGACGCGGACGTGGAAAAGTGCCTGCGCCTGCTCACCTTCATACCCATGGACGAGATACGCTCTCTTTGCGCTGAGGGCGGCGCGGCGCTCAACAACGCCAAGAAGGTATTGGCATATACCCTTACCGCTCAGGTACACGGCGAGGAAGAGGCCGGCAAAGCCAGTCAGGCTGCGGAAGCGCTTTTCGGCGGCGGCGGCGACCTTTCCAATATCCCTACCATCGCCCTTACCCCCGCGGACATAGAGGCCACCGGCCTGAAGGTAACCGACCTGCTGGTAATGGGCAAGCTTTCCAAGAGCAAGTCCGATGCCCGCCGCCTGATAGAAGCAGGCTCAGTGCTGGTAGACGACAAAAAAGTCACCGACGTTTACGCCACCGTAAACGAGGGGGACCTCTCCGAGGGCGTAGTAATAAAGAAGGGCAAGAAGGGCTTTGTCCGGGTAGTCAAGGCGTAATTTTAATTAATGAAGCCCTACAAAAGCGTAAAACAATGCTCAGAAGCTGAGTACACAGTAAACCGTTCAAGGTTCATAGGCCGCTGCTTCCCCGTAGAAAGCGAGGAGGCAGCGCTTTGTCTGCTGGGCGATATAAGAAAAAAGCACTGGGACGCCACCCACAACTGCTTTGCCTACCGCATAGGCGAGAACGCCGCCGCAAGGTTCTCGGACGACGGCGAGCCGGGCGGTACCGCGGGCAAGCCCATAATGGACGTGCTGACCGGCAGGGGGCTCACCAACGTGCTATGCGTAGTCACCCGCTATTTCGGCGGCATACTGTTGGGGGCGGGGGGCCTCGTCAGGGCGTATTCCAAGTCCGCCGCGGACGCCGTGACCAAGGCCGGCATGGTAAGCTACCTGCCCGGCACCATACTGGATATACCTATGGACTATTCCCGCTACGGCACGCTGGAGGGCTTTATACGGGCCAATGCGGAGGTACGGAACGTTGCCTTCGCTCAGAACGTGGTGGTCACCGCCGCGGTGGAGGACACAAATCTCCTTAAATTTATGAAGGAAGTGACCGAACGGTCCGACGGCCGCTGCACCCCCGTGACAATCGGCACAGGCTATATGAAGAAAGAAGAAATATGAATTTTCGTCGGTAATACTGGCGTATAAAAGGATTGTATTATATAATTAGGGTGAGTGTGTATACTCACTCTTTTGTTATGAATTTTTACACGGGAGTTATTTACGGAATATGAAGCTTGAAATGCGCTGTCTGAAATTTCAAAAGCTGCTTACGGCGGTGTTATGCCTTATGCTGCTTACCATATTCAGCCCGGCCTACGCGGCGGAGGTCTCCGCCTCCGTGCTGCCCGTCTCCATGATATCCGCGGGCGACGGCACCATAACCATTACCCTGAAAAACACAAACGAGCCGGCGGAGGACGGCTCCGGCACGGCCATAACGGATATATCCATAACCCCCTCCATACCCGACGTATACTTTGACACAGCGGGCGCGTCCATAGCCCCCGGCGAAAGCAATTCCTTCTCCGCCGCCTGCTATTTTTCCGAGGAGATGCTCAACGCCTCTATCCCCTTCACGGTGAGCTACACCGAGGGGACGAGAGCCCGCAGCAAGGACGTATCCGTAAAGGTACAGACCGCCAAGACCTCCTCCGTCACCCTCACCCGTTCCGCCAGCACAAAGCAGGCGTCGCCGGGGGAGGAGATAACCCTTACCTACAGGATATCCAATACCGGCGATGCACCCATCACCGTCACCTCCCTGGTGGATAGGGAGATAGGCGGCAAGGACTCCATGCTGAAGGAAAAGCAGACCATAGAGGCCGGCGCCTCCGCCGAGGTGCAGTATGTATACAAGATGGGCAAAAGCACCGTCACCTCCGAGCCGAAGGTCACATACAAGGATACCGTCACCAAGGAAGAGGGAACCGCCTCAGCCTCAGCCATAACCCTTGGCATGGTAAATTCCAGAATATCCGTCGAGGTGATACAGAGTGAGGCTACCGCCGCAGGCGTCACCTTCACCCTCAACCTTACCAACAACGGCAACCAGAAGATAAGCGACATAAAGATAACCGACGATCAGGGCAACCGCGTCAATGGGGATTCCTTCGCCCTCGCCATAGGAGAGAACCGCCAGCTCACCTATAACGTGGTCACCGAGGAGGAGCGCTACGTCACCTTCAGCATAACCGGCGTTACCACCTCCGGCGACAAGTACGAGGACAAGACCAAGAGCTACGTGGTGCGCAAGTATATCGACCCCGACCTTCTGGGCATACAGTTCACCGCCGCCGTGACGGAGACGCTGAACTCCGCCGGCTCCATAGGCGTGCGTTTCGATATAAACAATACCGGCACCATGACCATGACGAACCTCGTAATATCCATGGAGGAAGCCTATACCGACGAGAACGGCACGGAACAGACCAAGCTCAACGAAATATACCGTACCGACGTGGTGCCTACCGGCAGCTTTGAAACTACCCAGACCGTATACGTGGGCGAACCCCGTGACCTTACCTTTGCAGTACAGATGAACGACCCTGCGGGCAACCCATACACCTATACCGCCCACATCAAGGCGGAGGTGCTGGGCGTGCGCAACGTGCAGGAGACCGACGACGCCCAGCAGTCCGCCATAAGCACCCTTGGGGCAACGGTAGGGGACTCCATAAGCAAGGCCCTCACCATAGCGCTTATCGTGCTTGCGGTGCTGACTGTCATATCCGTGATCGCCATGGCAGTGCTGACCTCCCTCGAAAAGAAGCAGCGCCGCGAGGCTGCCCGCCGCCGCGCCGCCCGTGAGCGGCAGATGCGCCGGGAGCAGAGGAACCGCGACAGCCTGAGCTGAACCGCCAAAAACGCAAAAAAGAGCTTCGTCCTAATCGAAGCTCTTTTTTGATTCTCAGTTATCAATAGCATCGTATATCAAGACGCCGTTCATATACATAATCAGTGTGTTTTCTTTATTCTGATCGTTTAGCAGGTTGACATATACGATAGTATCTTTAAAGCCGCTATCCTTTACCAGTTTATATACGGTTTCAGAAAATTTTCGTATGGACTCTCTCATTTCTCGCCATTCCGTGAACTTTTCTTGGCTATTTGCCAAAATAGCCTCCAGCGCTATTCCGCTCTCCGCAACATTGACGCTTATGCTTGTTTCGTCTCCTTTGACATCCACATATTCAAAATTCCCTGCGATCTTGTCATATAAAATCTGTTTTACATCCTCTATGCTTACCTTGGCTACCTCCACTGGAGCAAGGCTGACGTCGGGTATATTATTTGGCGTTGCTGTCGGCTCCGGCGTTTGCGTTTCCTCCGGCGGCGTTTGCGTTTCCTCCGGCGGCGTTTGCGTTTCCTCCGGCATTGCGGCCTTTTCGGCGGAGCTTATGGCTTCGTAAACTGCCACCGCATGTTTTTCTCTTGTCTTATCGTTTTCTGTTTCGATGGACGCGCATAGCACCATCAGCACAAGTGACGCGGCAAGGCATATCAGGGGCAACTTTTTAGGCTGCTTTCGTATCCATTGAATTATTAGCCAAGCAGCACATACAGCCGACCCCAACATTCCTATAATTCCAAAAAAAGTAGTCATTTTTTCTTCTCCTTACAGATATGCTACTTGAAATATATCTCATTTGTAATGTCGTGTCAATACTCATGTATGCTATATAGTTTTCAGCTGAGTCATATAATATAATCAAGAGGTGTAGTATTTTGGACACAAAAGCACGCATAACCGAGCTTATGATACGTCATGGATGGAGTGAATACCGGCTTGCAAAGGAATCCGGCCTTTCTCAATCCACCATTTCCAATATGTTCAGCCGAAATACCATGCCCAGCATATCTACCCTGGAGGTGATATGCGACGCCTTCGGCCTCACCCTCGCCCAGTTCTTTTCGGAGGGCGAGCAGGCGGAGCTCACCGATGAACAGCGTCTTCTCTTTTCCAAGTGGCGCACACTCACGGCAGAGCAAAAGGAGCTGCTGCTGAAGCTCATGGATAATTTAAAATAAAAAAAGGGGGCCATACCCCCTTTTTTATTTTCCGTACTCCCCCGCCGCGCCTTCCATTATGACGGTGAGCGCGTCGTCGCTTTCGCCCTCGCCGTATTCCAGCAGCAGCTTGGCGGCGGATATTCTGTCTGAATCCTTGCCTCCGTTGGCGCATATGTCCCGGAGACAATTCAGTGCTTCGTTCCTGTCCTTCTGTGAAGTATCCTGCTTTTTATCTTCTCCCATATTGGTTCCTTTCCGTGATATTTGTTAATTTTTCTGGTATGCGTTGAAGCGCGCTCCGTTTTTGTGTTATCCTGAATTGTAAATCAGTATCATCGAGGAGACGTACACATGCGTAAAGCCCTTTTCGCAATAATATCCCCCGTCCTCGCAGCGGCCCTGCTTTTTTCCGCCTGCGCAAAGCCGGCGGAACAGCCTGTAATAGACATTACCGCCACGGAAGCTCCCTCACCTGAGGAAACCGCCGCCATTTGCGGCGACGGCTATACCGTGGAAGTAAAGACCGTATACTACCCCGAGGGTTCGGATAAGGATACGGCAAAGTTTATGCTGGCATTACAGCTCCCGGTGTTCGAAAACACCGCCATGAATGAGGCCATAACCGAATACGAGGACGAGCTGAACACCAGGATAACCTCCGAACAGCTGCCGCTATCTGAGCGGACGGACAGCTTTATACCCAATACGAAAGTCGAGCTTTCGGTATTCAGGGCGGAGCTTCCTCAAGGAGAATATACAAACATTATGTTTACCGAGACCGTGTCCTTCCTTGAGGACGGCGAATCCGAGCACGCCCGCCATCTTATCGTCATGGACTCCGACGGCAATGAGCAGAGCCTTGCCTCCGTATCCGGCCTTTACTCCCCGGAGGATACCGTAGCCCAGCAGATATGGAACATAATCGCTGACGACGGAAGCTATTACAGCGACCTTACCCAGGAGGACATAGAGGAGCATCTGGACCTGTACAACGGCTTTTCCGTGGGGGACGAGGGCTATACCGTATACCTTCCTGCCGGCGCTGTAGCCGACGAATCCATGGGGGAGCAGGAATTCAGCTTTGGCAAGAGCGCCCTTTACCCGGGTTTTGTAGGCGACGTCATAACCGCCGATGAGTATACCCAGATACTGCCCATGCTCAACGCCGCAGCCGCAGCCTGCGGCCCCGACTTCACCAGCCTCAGCTCCGTACCGACAGGAGATCAGAGTGTGGCTTATTGCAGGGAATACTGGCTTCAGGGCCGGGATTCCCGCACCGTCACCCAGGAGGAATACCGCTCCGCATATAAGTTCCCCCTCTCATCATCTCTGCCGCCAGAGGAAGGCCCCGGTGTGGAGCTTAAGGATGACGGCACCGTGGAGCTCTCCCGCGTCACCCCCTTCTATGGCTTCCAGCCTGAGGACGCCATGCTCAAGGAGGACGGCACGCTCACCGTAACCGGCGTGCTTATGAGCGGCGCTCCCGGCACAGCCGACGCCGCGGCCGCCGCCTCTGCCGCCGCAAGCTTTATGAAGGTAGGCGATGAATACTATCTGAACTCCTTCGAAATCATGTAGCCTCACGGCTAAGGGGTTGATAAGGGGCCGCAGCCCCTTATGGCTTTATTCGGATTTGGCGACATGTGCGGCAAATCCGCAAAAGGCGCTTGCGTAGCAAGGCTTTCCCTGCATGAGGTGCTGGCCGCGCCATAGGCGCAAGCACCGAATGAGAAAACTCAAAAAAGTGGCGTTTAGCCACTTTTTTGACACTCTGAAGCGCCGGCAGAAATGCCGGCGCTTCTTTACAGGTCGTCCGCGTCCTGCACCGGCTGCATATCCTCCTCGTCATCGTAGGTGCCGGTGTAGCTGCCCATCACGTCGGAGGGTATCCTGCGCTTGCCCTGGCTCCTCAGGGTATGGGTGAGGTTCTCCATGTCCTTTTTCTTCTTCAATTCCTGCGCCTCCTTTTATGCTTTTTGCCTATTATGCCGCGCCCCGCCCCTTCTTAGCCGCAAGCTCCTGCTCTATGGGGCCGGTGCCTTCTTCCTCGCCATAAGCCTGCTCCCGCTCCTTTTCCTTCTCCCCGGCGGCCTTCTTTTCCGCCTCCTCCAGCTTTTTCGTCATAAGCTCCTGAACCTGCTCCTTTCCGTCGAATACCATCATCTCGAGGGCCACGTCGGCGGTTATCATGCCGCACTTGAGCATGCTGAGCATGAGCTCGTTGTGGGCGGTAACGGAGAAGCGGTTCTCCCGCTGTACCTTTACGGATACGGTAAATTCGAGGGGTATATCGTTGCCGAGGGCGGTCTTTTTCATGAGCTTATTGGAAAGCAATGTATCTGTGCGGTTCTTCAGGTGTACCTTTCTCGGGAATATGCAGTACTCCCTCTCCACCTCTATCTCCAGGCGCACTGCCTGCTCGAATGCGTCGTGTATGGCCTTGGCCGCCATGCGGCTCCGCTTGCTGCTCATCTCCTGCAGCGCGGCTATGGCGGAGGCCGCAGTTACGCCCCCGGTTGCCATGCCCCGGGAGAAGTCGTTTGCGCCGGACTCCTCCTTTATGCCGTTTCGCATGGAGCGGATATAATCCAGTATGTAGCCGGGCAGGGGGGCGGTGGAGAACCATGTGACGCCGTTGAGGTTTTCGCCCCGGTGTACCTCCTTTGACCAATCCCTGAGGTCGTCTATGTCGAAGCCGGAGGCGCCGGTGACCAGCAGCTTGTTATGGCTGGCCATGAGGGCGTTTTTCAGCACTATCTGGTCCAGCTTGTCCGAATAAAGCTGCTGGTTCTCGAACATGTCCACAAGGCCGAAACCGAGGCAGCTGCCCCTCCTGGGGTAGAGGGCGGTCACCACGAAGGGATATTCCCCGTGGGCATAATAGCCCTCCGGGCGCTGCCTTGCGCTGTCCTCCAGCAGCACGCCGCCGGCCAGCTTCAGCATCCTTACGGAATACCTGTCGGTATCCGGGTCGTATTCCCTGAGCCAGCATTCGATAAGCATTATGCTGTCCTCGTCGGATACGGTCAGCAGGCTGTCCCGGACGGGTTTTAGCAGCAGCCCGTCCGCCTCCATCTCCCGCTCCTTATCCGGATAATGCTGCCTGAACCAGGCACGGGGGTAGGGCACGAACTTGAACACCGCCCTGCCGTCCCCGATGTCGGGGCAGAGAGGGTCGAACATTATGCTCCGGGGATCCACCTCCCGAATGAACGCTCCGCCCATACCGCAGTTAAGCCTCTTGTCAAAGCCTGCCTCCTGCACCATGTACCCGCCCACGAGCAGGTCGTGGGACAGCTTGGCATACTCTCTGGCGTACCCGGCGCGGATGTGGTTTTCCCGTATGGCGCCGGTAAGCATCTCAGCTATCTCGCCGTACTCCGGGCTGTCCGCGGTGATTATGGCCTGAGGGTACTGGTCCACAAGGTCTGCCCTGATGTTTTCTATGGTTGACTGGATTATGGGGGTGACGGGCCGTGGCTCCCCGGGGTCTGCCTCCGGCACGTCGTGCCAGTGGTCGCCCCGGTACATGCGCTCGCACTTTTCCAGCCGCTCCCACTCCCTGCCGTAGGCATTCCTGTACTCCTCAAACAGGTCGTATATGGCCTGCACGTTGATGTTTTCCTGTATGGTCTGCATATAATATCTCCTTTTTACTTATTCATTCCTCACTTTGCAAGAAAGCCCCCTTTTCCCTCCGGCTCCTCGCTGAAGGGATCGTAGGCAGGGCTGCTCCTTCTCCTGGGCTCCGCCGATACCGCCGGCCGGGACATCAGCGCGTAGCGCAGGGATTCCGGCGCGTGGTCCTCTCCCTGGGCCGCGTCCTCCCGGTCGTGCTCGTCGAATATCAGTCCCGGCAGCGTGCGTATCAGGTTCTCGCAGCAGGAGAATATCTTCAGCCGCGGCTCGCCGTCCGGAGCGTCCGCAAGGTAGCTGCGCACCCGCTGCCAGCCCGCAATGCGGGAATTGTCCGCGGGGGTCAGCGGCACCCCCGAGAGTGAAAAAAGCTCCGCTATGCTCTCCCCCTCGAAGCCGCCGTTGGCCTTCAGCACCGCCCCCCGCTTCTGCCACATATCCGGCGACGCAACGGTGTAGGCTATATCCTCCCCCTCCGATTCCCTGCGTATCCGCTCCGCCACCTGATCGGCCCTTGTGTAGCGCAGGTACAGCTCACGGTAGGTATACACCCGGCCCTCCCCGTCCACCGCATGCCACAGCACGGCGCAGGGGTCGTTGTAGCCCCAGTCTATGGAGCGGAACCTGCGCCACCAGCTTGGCAGCTCAAAGGGCTCTATAACGTGCTTTGCCCGGGAGAATTCCCGGAAAAACTGCCCCGCCAGCACGTCCCAATCCCCGTCCAGGTAAGCCCGGCGCAGCTCCTCCGGCAGGTTTTCAAGCTGCCTGAGATACTCCGGGTCGGCGGTGATGAGAGCCGGGTTATCGTATATCCTTGCGGGTATGAACCTGTAGTCCGACTCCCGCTCGCCCCGCCTGTACGTCCTGTCTATGAACAGCCGCTTTACCCAGCCGTGGCCAATGCCACCGGGGTTGCAGGTATAGTACATGCGGGGGGAGAAGTCCCGCCGCACCGTCCTGTTGCAGGTGGTGAGAAACTGCATCTGCTCCTCGGTAAAGTGGGTAGCCTCCTCAAGGCCTATCACCTCGTATTCCTGCCCCTGATACTGGTAGACGTCGCTGGCGCTGTCGCAGTAGCCAAGCCGCAGCCTGCTGCCGTTTGGGAACTTAAAGACTCGCTCCGCCGCGTTGTATTTTGCGGCGCCTTTGAGCTCCTTCAGCAGCGGTATGACGTGGTTTTCCCTCAGCTCCGGCAGCGTCCGTCTCATTATAAGGACATTGAGGCCGGGATAGTTCAGGGCGAGCAGCACCAGCTTCCGGCGCATGGCCCAGCTCTTGCCGCCGCCCCTGGCCCCTCCGTAGGCCGTGTGCCGCGCCGTGGAACGGAAAAATTCCGCCTGCTTTGGGTTGGGAATTCCCTTCAGTTCGAGTATCATACTGTTTTCCTCCTTTCTGAAAATACGCGCCTAATTTCTGCGCAACAAAAAAGGGCGAACCTTCCGTTCGTCCCAGTGGCTCCCCAGCCCTATCCGGCGCAGGGCCTTTTTCTCACCGTATTTAGTATAAACCCGCAGGATTTGCCTTTCAACGACAGTTTAAAGGCATTTTCAGGGCGCGAATTGTGCAGGTTTGCATAGTAAAGTACCTTTTTCGGTATAAGTTTGTTTTTTATTATTGACGCTTCTCTCCTTGAGGTTGTATTATTTGGTTACAGCAATCAATCGAACAAACGTTCTGCCATTACTACTTCCTAAAGGAGGATCAGAAGATGAATCATTCTGAAGCCGAAAACCACATGCTGAGCGTGCCCGCGCTGGACATGTACTATGGCGGCCATATGGACAGCAACGCGTCTCAGGCGGCCATGGCGGCCACGGAGCGCAGGCTGTACGCCCTGCCCATAATACGTGAGCGCATAGAGGACAATCGCGAGGAGCTTACGGAGCTGGAAAACTGCGGCGTAGAGGCGCTCCGGCACCACTCCGCGTCCCTTGTGCGCCTCATACGCCCCGGCATGCGTCTGACGCCGGAAGAGGTCCATTCCGCCCAGATGGCAGAACTCAGGGCGCGGCTGGCGGCGGACGAGCGAGAAGTCCGCAAAATGCAGCACGCCCTGCGCTCCATAGGGGAGGATCCCTATTATCTCACCATAGAGCTGAAGTACTTCGACAACGTGAAGGACGCCGACGCGGCGCTGCGTCTCCGCTGCGATCCCGCAACGGTGCGCCGCAACCGCAGGCGGCTCGTCCGCCGGCTGGCGCTCAGGCTCTACGGCGTGGAATGCATCTGAAAGGAAGCATCAAAAAAAGCGGCTCAAACGCCGCTTTTTTTGAGTTATTGCGGACATGATCCCGATATTGCACGATACAGTCCCTACAGCCTTCCGCCCAGTATGGCCATTACGAAGATAAAAAAGACCAATATGGAACAGGCGTCGGTTATGGTGGTAAGCATTGGGGATGCCATAAGGGCGGGGTCCAGCTTGAGCTTCTTAGCCAGCATGGGCAGTATGCAGCCCAGCGACTTTGCCACCAGCACTGTGACTATAAGCGTCAGGCTTACGGTCATGGCTACCGCCCAGTCGTGATACTGCAATACTATCCTTATATAATTCACTATCGCAAGGGCAGTACCGCAAAGTAGGGCTACCCTCACCTCCTTCCACCATACGCGGAAGAAGTCGGAAAGCTCTATCTCATCCAGCGCCATGCTTCGGATAACCGTAGTAGAGGTCTGGCTGCCGCTGTTGCCGCCGGTACCCATGAGCATGGGGATGAAGGATACCAGTATTGGCAAGGTAGATATAGCCCCCTCAAAGTGGGTTATGAGTGCGCCGGATACCATTGCGGAAACCATCAGCACCATCAGCCACATTATGCGGCTCCTGAATATGGTGAAAACCGGGGTTTTAAGGTATGTGTCCTCACTTGGCACTATACCTGCCATCTTCTCGAAGTCCTCAGTGGCCTCGTCCTGAACGACGTCCACCACGTCGTCTATGGTGATTATACCAACCAGCCTGTTCTCCCTGTCCACAACGGGCATGGACAGCATATCGTACTTGGAGAACATCTTGGCGACCTCCTCCTGGTCGTCGTTGGTGTTCACGCTTATTACGTTGGTTCGCATTATGTCCCCGACCCTGGCGTGGGGATCTGCAAGTATCAGATCACGGAGGCTTACTACGCCGTCAAGGTGGTGCTGGTCGTCCAGCACGTAGCACTTGTTTATGGTTTCCTTGTCTACGCCGTTGGCCCGTATCACAGCCAGCGCCTGATTCACGGTAAGCGTCTGCTTTAAGTAGACGTACTCGTTGGTCATCAGGCTTCCTGCGGAATCCTCGGGGTATTGCAGGTATTGATTTATGAGCTTACGGTTCTCGGGGGAGGAGTTCTTTAATACCCTCTTTACAACGTTGGCGGGCATCTCCTCGATGAGGTCCACATAGTCGTCCAGATACAGCTCGTCCAGTATGTGCCGAAGCTCCTTGTCTGTGAGGACCGTCAGCAGCTGCTCCTGGTTCTCGCTCTCCATATAGGAGAATACCTCTGCCGCAGTGTCCTTTGGCAGCAGCCTGAACAGCAGCACAGCTGTCTCCTGATCCTCTATGGACTCGAAAAGCTCCGCGACATCTGCATAATGCATGTCCCGGACAGCTTCCTTTACTTTAGCGAACTTGTGGTCGTCAAGGTCCTGAAGAACGGCCTGTGCTTCTTCTGTTATCATATAATTCGGCTCCTTCTGAGGTACCATCAGTTGACAAGGACACACAAGGTTTTAGAAGCCAAACAGCACGGCATAACTGTGTCGTCCTCATTTGAAATACAACCAGTATTTCTGCACTCGTCCTCCTTGTTCTGCCATACTCTTTGGCTTCTAAAACTCGAAGACCCTAAAGAGCTTGTTTTGAGGGCGATCCAAGGCCGAGGAGCGCAGTACTACTGGATGTAATACAAGCGACGAGAACGCAGGAGCACCCCAAAACAAGCCTTTCGGGCTTGTGTGCTCTTGTCAACTGATGGTACTATTAAATAATAAACCCGGGCCGTTTGCGCTTGCAACCCTTATTCTGTTTTTTTTAACAGTTCCTTAATTTCTTTATCCACCAATTCTCCGCCGTTGACACGGTGGCCTCACAGGCATAAAATACTATCATAATATATGGAGTTCACTATATATTTTTTCAACAGGGGGTAAAAATCTTTTGAATGAAAATAAAGTAAAGCGCCGCTTCGGCGACCGCTACGAGGGCAGAAGGATACGTGGCTACAACCCCATGGACCGCGTAGCATGGTACATAATGCCCCGAAGGAACGGCGCGACCAACCTGCTGGCCTACAGCGTGGATGCAGCCTCCATGGAGGACTACATTCGTCAGAAACGTGCGGAGGGGCTGGACAGCTTCGGTATAACCCATGTATTGCTTGCGGCCTATGTGCGCACCGTATCACAACGTCCGGCATTGAACCGCTTCCTCTCCGGCCAGAAGCTCTACGCCCGCAACGAGATATGGGTCAATATGGACGTTAAGAAGGAGATGCGCACCGGCTCCCCGGATACCGTCATAAAGGCGGTATTTCCAAAGGACGCCACAGCCAGACAGGTATACGAGGTACTGAATTCCACCATAAGGGCGGCCAAGGAAGAGGATTCCTCCTTTGACGGCACGGCCAGGGCCCTGAACTACATACCCGGGCTGGTGCTTAGGCTGGTCATGGGCATACTCAGTTTCATGGATTACTTTGGGCTCATACCCGCTTCCCTCATAAGGGTCAGCCCCTTCCACGGCAGTCTGTTCATAACCAGCATGGGAAGCTTAGGCATACCGCCGGTATTCCATCACCTGTACGACTTCGGCAACGTGCCTGTGTTCTGCAGCTTTGGCGCAAAGGAAAAACGCCTTGAGGTGCAGCGGGACGGAACGGTAGCCGAGGTGCACTACATACCCTACACCTTTACCACCGACGAGCGCATATGCGACGGCTTTTACTACGCCTCCGCCTTCAAGCTGCTGCGCGGGTATCTCAAGGACCCCTGGCAGCTGGACGTCCCCCCGGAAAGCGTGAAGGAGGACATACGGTAATATCGCAGGACAGCAAAAAAGGGGCGGCACGCCCCTTCAGAGTGTCAAAAAAGTGGCTAAACGCCACTTTTTTGAGTTTTCTCATTCGGTGCTTGCGCCTATGGCGCGGCCAGCACCTCATGCAGGGAAAGCCTTGCTACGCAAGCGCCTTTTGCGGATTTGCCGCACATGTCGCCAAATCCGAATAAAGCCATAAGGGGCTGCGGCCCCTTATCAACCCCTGGGTTTTTCGACAGTATCAAGGGGCGGCACGCCGCCCCTTTTTATTATTCTTTTATTTGCAAAGCTCCTTTAGCTGCTCCGCAATGTCGCCGTTGAGCGTTACCCTGTATACCCCGCTTCCGGCGTTCCATATCGCCTCGCCCTCGCCCGTCATCAGCGCATAGCCTGCCTCCGGCGCGTCCTCGCTATCATACGGCTCCGCCTCTATTCCGGCCGCCTTCAGCCTGCTCCATGCGTCGTCGCAGGTGCCTATCTCTACGCCGGCTCCGCCGGCAGCAGTCGCCGTGCTTTTGAAGCCCTTATCGTCCGCGCCTTCCTCCGGCGCCGCTTCCGTCGCTGCAGTGTCTGCGGCTTCCTGCGCCTCCGCCATCATAGGCTCCTCCGCCGGGGCCGCCTCCGCAGGGGCTTCCTCCGCCGCGGCGGATCCTTCCACGCATTCCTCGGTCATGGCAGCCTCTGCCGGGGCCTCAGCCTTAAAGCGGCTGCTGTTTACCATGGCGGCGCCTATACCCACCAGCGCCACCGCGCAGGCCGCCATAGCGCCATAGCGCACAAACCTCGACCGCCTTGTACTGCTCTTTTTTTCTTCCTCTTTCTGCTTTTGGAGAAGATCGGCGTACATCTGGTCAAAATCCACCCTGTCATTTTGCTCTTCGCCTATGGAAAACAGCAGATCGTCCAGCCTGTCAGTCATTCTTCTCACCTTCTTTCAACAGCTCATAGAGCCTTTCCTTTGCCCGGAATATCCGGGATTTCACCGTTCCCTCGGTGCTGCCCTGCATGGCCGCTATGGTCTTGTAGTCCAGCTCAGAATAGTAATGCAGCATCACCGTCTCGCGGTATATATCGGGCAGCGCATCGATGGCCCGCTTCACCCGTTCCCGCTGATCCCTGGATATGGCGGAGGCCTCGGGCAGCTCGTATTCCCGGTCAGTATTGGGCTCGGGCAGCTCCTCGGCGGGTATCTCCCGCTTCAGCCTACGGCCTGCGTCATAGCACAGATTCACGGCGACGCGGTACAGCCATGCCTTTACCTGCCCGTCTTCCATTGTGTTCAGCTTATCGATGTTCTTTATCGCCCGCAAAAATACGCTCTGAGCGATGTCCATGGCGTCGCTTTCCCGCTTTAGTACGGAATACGCCGCCCAGTAAACCATTTTACAGTTGTCCCTGTATATGGCTTCAATGCTCTTGGGGGTCAATGCGCAATTACCTGCCCTTCATCTGTATATTAAACGTTTTGACAACACAAAAGGTTGCATACATTATATCAGAATAATCCGTTTCAAACTACACAAAAGCTTTTTATTTCCGGCGTGGGACATATTATGGTATAATATTTTGAGTTCATATAAGGAGGATAGCGCCATGGGACGCATGAACCTGCTTAACAACATAGTGAATCCCGCCAATAATCAGGTGGAGGGCTTTTGCGTAGTCAAGTCCGTAGCTATAAAGAGCAACGTAAAGGGCAGCGACTATCTGGACATGATACTGGCTGATGCCGGCGGCGAAATATCCGCCAAGCTCTGGGATTACAGCATAGAGCAGCACGGCGTATACGAACCGGACAGCATAATCAAGGTCCGGGCTACGGTAAACATATGGAAGGACTCGGAGCAGCTGAAGATAGACCGCATACGCGCCGCCAGGGATTCCGACAATGTGGATATGTCCAGTCTGGTGCCCTGCGCGCCGCTGCCCCCTCAGGAGATGTACGACGAGATAATAAAGGTTACGGAGAGCTTTACGGACAACGACCTGCGCATGCTCACCCAGTATATACTCAGGGAAAACCGGGAGGAGCTGCTGCGCTATCCCGCGGCACTCAAGCTGCACCACGCCATGCGGGGCGGCCTGCTCTACCATACCCATACCATGCTCAGGGCTGCCGAGGCTGTCTGCGACGTATACAAAAAGCTTTACCCGGCCCTTAGCTGCGAGCTGGTCTATGCGGGTATAATACTCCACGACGTCGCCAAGGTGCCGGAGCTCACGGTAGGCGGCCTCGGCCTTGCAACAGGCTACAGCACCCCCGGCCAGCTGCTTGGCCATATAAACATGGGAGTGGCCATAGTTGAGCGGGCGGCGGCCGAGCTCATGATAGATAACTCTACCAAGGAGCTGGTGCAGCATATTCTCCTCTCCCACCACAGCGTGCCGGAATACGGCAGCCCAAAGCCGCCCATGTTCCCCGAGGCCGAGATAGTCAGCCAGATAGACGTGCTGGATTCCCGCATGTTCGAGATGTTCGACGCCCTCGCCGCTGTCAGCGACGGTGAATTTACCGAGCGCCAGTGGGCGCTGGACAACAGGCAGCTGTACAAGCACGGGCATAAATAGAGCTTTGCCTCTGCCTCTGCTTTTTCTTTCTCTTTTCCGGGAAAAGAGAACAGAAAAAGCAGCAAAAAGAAAGAGAAAAGCTTACAACAATCAAAACAATAAAGGAACGGTTCTCTCCGCTCCTTTTTATATTTGCGCCCTGTCTTTTTATCCTGTTTATTTCCTGTTGGCTTTTCTTTCTCTTTTGCTTCTTTTCTCTTTCTTTTCCCGAAAAGAAAGAGAAAAGAAGAGGAAAATAATAATCCCTAAAACCCCTCGTCCCGGCCTGTGGTGTCCAAATCCGCGAACTTGGCGCTGCTGTCTATCCAGGCCAGCTTTACCGTGGCGGTAGGGCCGTTGCGGTGCTTGGCGACTATTACCTCGGTGGTGTTGTCCGCCTCCGCGTCATACACGGCAGGCCGGTACAGCAGCATTATCACATCCGCGTCCTGCTCGATAGCGCCGGATTCGCGAAGGTCCGCCATAACGGGGCGGTGATCCGTGCGCTGCTCGGGGCCGCGGGAAAGCTGGCTCAGCAGCAGTATTGGAACGTTCAGCTCCCGGGCGAGTATCTTCAGCTTCCGCGTAGTCTCGGATATTTCCAATACCCGGTTATCGTACTTGCCAGAGGTCTGCATAAGCTGCAAATAGTCAATGACCACCATGTCCAGCCCAACCCGGGATTGCAGCCTGCGGCACTTGCTGCGTATCTCGGCCACGCTGCACCCGGCGGAATCGTCTATGTATATGCTCGCCTTGGAGAGGGGATCAAGTGAGGACGCTATGCGTATCAGCTCCGCATCGGTTATGGTGCCGGTGCGGACAGACTGCATGTTTACGCCGGAATCGGAGCAGAGCATACGCTGCACCAGCTGCTCGCGGCTCATCTCCAGGCTGAATATGCATACGGTTTTCTTGCCCTTTACAGCCGCGTTCTGGGCAAGGTTAAGGGCAAAAGCGGTCTTGCCCATGGAGGGGCGGCCGGCGATTATGATGAGATCGCTGGGCTGCATGCCGGAGGTGAGCTTGTCCAGATCCGCAAAGCCTGTGGTAACCCCGGTTAGGGCGCCGTTGAGCTTCATCAGTTCCCCGACCCGGTTGTAGCAGCTGAGCACCGTCTCGCTGATATGCACCAGCGTATCGGAGGTCTTCTTCATGGATATGTTGAATATTGCCCGCTCCGCGTCGTCCAGCATCTGCTCAAGACTCTTTTCCCCCGAGAAAGCGTCTGAGGCTATGGCGGTGCTGGCCTCTATGAGCTGCCGCATCACGCTGCGCTCCTCCACGATTCTTATGTAGTGGGCAGCGTTTGCCGCGCTGGGTACGTACAGCGAAAGCTCGGTGATGTACATCACGCCCCCCACAGAAGCAAGCTTGCCCATGCGGTCCAGCGCGTCTATGACCGTGACGCTGTCTATGGCCTCTCCCCTGTCGTATATGCCCTTTATCGCCTGGAATATATCCTGATGCCGTGCAAGGTAAAAGTCGGAAGCGCTGAGCGTCTCCATTGCCTGCTCCACGGCTGTATGGGACAGCAGCATGCTGCCCAGTATAGATTTTTCCGCCTCAAGGCTGTGGGGCGGCGTGGTGGGTACGCGGGGTTCTTCCATATCTTAACCTCTTGCTCTTTTTATTGCGCCTTTATGCCGTTAATTCTTACTTGCCTCCAGAGGCAGCACCTCTACCTTGAACTTGGTATCGGTCTGCTCGTAAAGGTGGGCGGTTATATCGGTTATGCCCAGGGACTTTATGGGCTCCTCCAGCTTTATGCGCTTTTTATCCACGTCTATGCCGTACTGCTCCTTGAGCGCCTCGGCTATCTCGGCCGCGCCTATTGAGCCGAACAGCTTGCCGCTTCCCGCCTTGGCGTATACCTTTACGGTGAGGCCCTTCATCTCGTCTGCCAAGGCCCTGGCGTTCTGCCTCGCCACCTCCCTGCGGTGTACGTCGGCCTGCTTTTTAAGGTTAGCGGCGTGAATGTTGTTTGCGTCTGCCGCAACTGCGAGGCCCCGGGGGATAAGGAAGTTCCTTGCGTAGCCGTCGTTTGCATTGATGATGTCGCCGGCCTTTCCCTTGCCCTTAACGTCCTGTGTCAGTAAAACTTTCATTTCTCGTGTGCCTCCTTTAAATAGCTGTTTATACTTTCCGTAAGCCTGCTTATGGCCTCGTCCATAGTCACGTCCTTCAGCTGCGCGCCGGCAATGGACTGATGCCCGCCGCCCCCCAGCTTTTCAAGTATAAGCTGGACGCTGATGTCCCCGAGGCTTCTGCCGCTTATGTATATCACCTGGCCCCGCTCCGCAAGCACGAAGGAAGCCTGAATACCCTTTATGTTCACCAGCTCGTCCGCCGCCTGTGCGGCTATGAGGTTGGTGGCTTCCATGCCTGGGGGGCATGCGGATATGGCTATCCCCTGCTCCATTATTATGGCGTTTTCCACTACCTTGGCCCTGTTGCGGTAGGTCTGCATATCGTCCTGGAACATCATCTTCACGGTGGTGTTGTCCGCGCCGTTGCGCCTTAAATAGCTTGCCGCCTCAAAGGTGCGCGCTCCGGTATTGAAGGAAAAATGCTTTGTATCCATAGTGATGCCCGCAAGCAGCGCCCCGCACTCGAAGGTGGTGGGCTTGAGGCCGTCGTCAAAGTACTGTATCACCTCTGTCACCATCTCGCAGGCCGAGGAGGATCCCGCCTCAAGATAGTTGAGGGTAGGGTTCTGTATGGAGTCCACAGCCCGCCTGTGATGGTCTATGACCACCGCCTTGCCCGCCTTTTCCAGCAGCTCGGCGCTGAGCAGCGAGCTTTTGCGCTGGGTGTCCACGATTATCAATAGCGAGGAGGAGCGCATCATCTGGGCGGCCTGCTCCGGCGTCTTTATAGTATCCCTGTAGGCCTTGTTTTCCTTCATTGCCTCTATCGCCCCATCAATGCTGGCGTTGGATTCATCCAGCACGAAGTACGCAGGGCAGCTTATGCTCTTGGCGCAGCGCATTATGCCGAGGCCCGCCCCTACGCAGTCCATATCCGGCAGACTGTGGCCCATTATGAAAACCGCATCCGCGGTGTCCATCAGCTGATGCAGCGCCTCGGCGAAAAGCCGCGCCTTTACTCTGGAGTTCTTTGTGGTTACCTGGCGCTTGCCGCCGTAGAAGGCGTAGTTTGCACCCCGCTTGACCACCGCCTGATCGCCTCCCCTGCCCAGCACCAGCTGCATGCCGTTTCGGGCCGCCTCGTCCGAGGCGGCTATCCTGTCCGCCACGCCTATGGAAATAGAGAGCGTTACCGGCTGGCCGGTTCCCGTATCTATCTCGCGCACCTCGTCGAGAAGGGTAAAGCGCTGCTGCTCAAGCTCCGCTATGCGCTTTGCCTCGAACACGAAGAAGAACTTGCTGTTGTCGTACCTTCTGTATACGCCCTCCATGGCGGTAACAAAGTCGCTTACCCTGCGCTCCACCTCCGAGAGCACGCTGTTGCGGTGAAACTGCCTGTCTGTCATCAGGTCGTCGTAATTGTCAACCTGTATCAGCCCCACCGTGGGCATCTGCTCCTCGTAAAGTCGGGAATAATGCAGCGCCTCGGTCCTGTCCAGCCAGTACTGGAAGGTGAGCCGGGTCTCTGTGCGTATGCGCTGTACCGGCATGCTCATGAGCTGGAAGTGCTGGCCGTTATACTCTATGGACTGGGCCTTATTGGGGAAGCGCGGATCCATATCGGGTATCAGCCTGCATATGTCGGTGCCCGGATACAGCTCCGAGAACGCATCGTTGCTCCAGGCGATCTTGCCGTCGCTGTCAAACAGCACGCAGGGTATTGCTATGTTTGTTATGATATTGCCCGCCGTGGTGTCGTTTTCCCGGAATATGTCGTTCATGGCGTATTTGACCGCCCTCTTATAGGCCGCCATCGCTATCATGCCTATGCTGAAGGAAACCACGCATACCGCCAGCAGCACATGAGCCACCCACTTTTCGGCAAAGCATACCGTCAGCAGCCCACAGGCCGCCGCCGCCGCTATGAACAGAGGTATAAACGCAAGCTGCGGTTTTTTGTCCATAATACCTTCCCCCCAAGGAAAAAGCTTTTTCTCGGCTTATTTGTGCATTCGCTCCACATAGCTTCTGCGCATGCGGAAAAGCCTGTCCGCAGCGCCTATAATACAAAGCCCGTAAAGGCTGTAGGGAAAAAGCAGCACCATAGCTACCACCGAAAACACCGTGAACGCCGTGCCCCGGAGCTTCATCCTTACCATGAACGCCATCAGGCAGACGCCCATGAGCGCATACGGCCCCGCCACCGCGCATTCCACCGCCGTGACTATGGCGGAAGAATTGGTTATCTTCAGCGCGGATATGATTATGGCGCCTATTATCATCACAAGGCTGCCATAGGTAAAGCCCCGGGAAAGCTGCCACAGGTGGAACTTCGCCATGGGCTTGAGCTTTGCGCCCTTCGCCCTGCAAAGAGCCCTTGCCGCCACTACGTTCGCCAGACCTGCGCCCATGCCCATGCACATCATTGCCATTACCGCCATGTCGGGAGCCTTGTATTCCAGGTATGCCGCCATCTTGCGCAGCATCTCGGCCTTATCCCCGTCTATGCCCATCTGTGCCGCAGTCTTTTCCACCGCGTCGCCGAATGCGGCCATGTACTGTAAATAATAGGCGAAGGGGCCTTCCCCCTCCATGAGCGCCGGCACGCATGTCATGATGTACATACCCACAGCCACGCAGAATGCGCTTATCACTGCCGCAGTGCGGTAGGGCAGTTTATTTATGAAAATATAGGTCATCGCTATGCCCGCGGGTATGAACATCACCAGCGCGCCTATTATGCTCGAGTCCACAGTTCCCGCTATGCATATTATGCCGCCTGCGGCCGTTATCGCAGCTATGGCCAGCCCCCCATAGCCCCATACCGTGCCGGCAAAGGCCAGCAGCGCGGGCATCAGCATAAGGCCCACGGGGAAGATATACGCTATCGCCATGGCTCCCACGCCTATGCCGAAGGCGGCGAGGGCGGATTTTATGTTCAAAGGCTTCAAAGGTCACATTTCTCCTTGTATAGATAGTTTATTATACATCGGATTTGTTTTTTTAACAACTGCGGGATATGGGAGGCGGGGCCGCCAAAAAACCCTTTATTTTCTTAAAAAACCTATTGCGCAGGGCTTTTCCCGGTGATATAATACGAAAGCTAGCGTGCTTCTTGCTCTGCCCAAAGCGCGGCAGGGCCACAAGACCATAAGGAGGTGAAAAGCGTGAACAAGTATGAAGCTATGTACATCGTTACCCCTGAGATGGAGGATGAAGCCATCAAGGGCGTTATCGAAAAGTTCTCCGGTATCATAACCGCCAATGGCGGCGAGATCGAAAAGACCGATGAATGGGGCCGCAAAAAGCTGGCTTACCCCATCGATTATAAGACCGAGGGCTATTATGTGCTGGTGAATTTCGCAGCAGCTCCCGAGCTGCCCCGCGAGCTTGAGCGTAACTTCAGGAATGACGAAAGCATCCTGCGTTACATGGTAGTTCGCCAGAACGGCTGATTAAACCAAGATTTTAGCTGAAAGGATGGTACAAAAATGAACAAAGCAATCCTTATCGGCAACCTCACCCGCGACCCTGAAGTGAGGACCACCGGCAGCGGTACCACTGTGTGCACCTTCACCATCGCCGTGAACCGCCGCTTCCAGAATCAGGCCGGGGAGCGGGTATCCGACTTTTTCAACATCGTAGCATGGCGCCAGCTCGGCGAGCTCTGCGGCAAGTATCTTTCAAAGGGACGCAAGGTCTCCGTTATCGGCGAGATACAGAACCGCAGCTACGACGCGAAAGACGGCTCAAAGAGATATATTACTGAAATAATCGCAGATGAGATCGAATTCCTCACCCCCAAGGGCCAGGATGGCGGCAGCGGCAGCGGCGGCTATGAGCGCAGCGGCTTTGAGCGCCAGAACACTCCTGCCCCCGAGGGCTTCTCTGAGATAGAGGACGACGAGCTGCCCTTCTAAGCAGGGGCCATCTAGCCAATGAAAGGAGATTCACCAAATGGAAGAGCGCAAAATGAAGCCCCGTCCCCGCAAGTCCAGGCGTAAGGTATGCGGTTTCTGTGTAGATAAGGTCGAGCACATCGATTATAAGGATACCGCACGTCTTCGCAAGTACGTAAGCGAGCGCGGCAAGATCATGCCCCGCCGCATGAGCGGAGTATGCGCAAAGCATCAGCGCGAGCTGGCCATCGCCATCAAGCGCGCCCGCATCGTTGCCCTTCTGCCCTATGTAGCAGACTGATAAAACAACGGCCATTTAACTCCGAAGAACGTTAGCTGAGCCCGCCATTTTCATGGCGGGCTTTTTCGATAGACATAGACGTATATGGATTACGGAAATCATATATAATTTATTTGCAATAAAAACCAGGTATTCTCCGTTTACAGGGTGAAAGGAGTAAGAGAATATGCTTATATGCCTGAATGCTGTTGCTGAATGTGGGCAGAGCCAGCGGGAAGAAATGGAAAACTGCATGATGGAGCTGTCAGCGGGGAACACGGCTGCCATGGAGCCGCTGTACCGGATAGCCAATCCTTCAGTATACGCCTTCGCGCTGTCCCTGCTTAAAAACTCCCACGACGCGGAGGAAATAGCGCAGGAATGCTTTGTGCGTGCTTACCTCGGCGCGGCGGGATATAAGCCGCAAGGCAAGCCGATGGCCTGGCTTATAACAATAACCAGAAATCTGTGCATGGAAAAATTGCGTGAGCGGGGAAAGCGTTCCGACATCCCGGAGGAGGACTGGGACAAATACCTTGAGCAGACGCCGGCCTCGCCGGAGGACAGGCTGGTTTTGGAGCAGTGCCTGAAGGCTCTGGACGACAGCGAACGGCAGATAGTGATACTCCATGCCGTAGGCGGCATGAAGCACAGGGAAACGGCTGAGCTTCTCGGCCTGCCGCTTGCGACGGTGCTTTCAAAATACAGCAGGGCAATAAAAAAGCTTAAATCAAAACTTGAAAAAAGGGAGGGCATTTAAAGTGAGCAACAGGCGTACGGAAGAAAGCGTAAGACGGGCATTTGGCAATGCCGCTCCGAATAATCTTAAAGAAGTAATGGGAAAATGCGAGGAGCAGAAAGGAAGGGTAATAATATTGGAAAATACGGCAAAAAAGAAAAGCGGCAGAGTATTCAGCAGGGTTATGGCAGCGGCAGCGGCGCTGGTTCTGATAGTAACTGGAACATACTTATACGGAGCCAATCACAGCGTAGCTTCCACCGTAGCGCTGGACGTCAATCCGAGCATAGAGCTTGGGGTGAATAAGAAGGAACAGGTAGTATTGGTAACCCCGAAAAACGAGGACGGAGTAAAGGTCATAGGCGATATGAAGCTTAAGGGAAGCGACCTCAAGGTGGCGGTAAACGCCATAATAGGTTCAATGCTTAGGGAAGGATATATATCCGAACTGGCCAACTCCATACTTATAAGCGTAGATAGCGACGATCCCATAAAGAGCGCGGAAATGCAAAACAGGCTGAGCGCAGAGGTAAAGGATATGCTGGATACAGGCAGCTTCAAGGGCGCGGTGCTTAGCCAGACTATAAGTAACGATCCTGACACAAAACGCCTTGCGGAGCAGTACGGCATAACCGAAGGAAAAGCTCAGCTGATAAAGCAAATAACCGAAAACAATGCCGCTCATACCTTTGACGAGCTGGCGGGGCTCAGCGTAAACGAACTGAACCTGATAGGGGAATCCGGCAGCAAGAGCATAACCAACGTAACGGCAGAGGGTGCCGCCAGCGACAGCGCTTATATAGGCGAGGCCAAAGCAAAGGAAATAGCTCTTGCTCACGCCGGGGCAAAGGCCGAAGAAATACTCGGCTATGAGTTTGAAATGGACTATGAGCACGGGGCCATGATATACGAGCTGGAGTTTGACTGGAACGGCAGGGAGTATGAATACGACATAAACGCGAATACCGGAGAAATACTCAAATACGAAGATGAGCCGGCGGAAAACACAAAGGACGGGAAAAAGCAGGAAAATCCAAAGGACAATCAAAAGAATGAGCAGCAGTCAGCCGATAGAGGCTATATAGGCGAGGCAAAGGCAAAATCCGCAGCTCTTTCACATGTCGGCCTTGACAATGGCAGCATAACCGAATACGAATGCAAGCTGGATAGAGAGGATGGCCGCATGGTATATGAGATAGATTTCAAGTGCAACGGCTTTGAATATGAATACGAAATAGACGCCGTTTCCGGAGCGATAGTCAAGCAGGACAAAGATATAGATGATTAGGGTTTAGCTGTCCCCGCAAAATCAAAAAAGCGGCTTTAAGCCGCTTTCAGAGTGTCAAAAAAGTGGCTGAATGCCACTTTTTTGAGTTTTACGGGTTTTGCCTCTCGCATTCGCTCCCGGGCGGCAAAATCCGCAAAGTACGAAAACCTCTGGGTTTTCATCCGTTCTGACGCACATGTCGTCAGAGCCGGATTAAACATAAGGGGCTGCGGCCCCTTATCAACCCTGGGGTTTTTTGACAGACTGAAAAAGCGGCTTTAAGCCGCTTTTTTGATTTTTCTAATTATTTTTTACTTCGCCTCGGGGTTCTCCATTACGCCCGCAAAGAGGGGCACACCGGTCTCGGTATCCACTATGGCGTATACGAAGGGCTTGTCGAAGGTCAGCACTATGGGCTCATCCGCAGGGAGCGCGCAGCGCTCCGCCGTGGCGATCTCGGTAACGGCGGCAGCCTCGGTGCCCTCCTCGTTCACGTCCACCTTTACCCTCTGGAAGACATAGGATATGTACAGCGGCCCGTCAACGCCCCTGCCCGCGCCGGTAAGGTCGGCAAGGAAGGGGTCGAAGGCGTCGGTCATTCCCATGGCCTTGAGGGCGTCGGTCAGGTATACCGAGTATTCGGTATCAAACTTGGGCATGTTGACGGTCACGAAGGTATCCGCCTTTGCGGCGGCGATGGCTTCCTTCAGCTTGGCCCCGGTGAGGGAGGCGGCATAGCCCCGTGCGTCGCCGCTGCCGGGCTTAAGGGCTATAAAGGCCAGCCTGCCGTCGTCATAGGGCAGCATTATGCCCTCCGCGTCCTCGGTCTTTATGTAGCTCTCATAGGCCTCGAACATGTTCATGAAAGGCACGGTAACGGCGCTGCCGTCCGACTTGGTGAACTCGCGGTCGTATGTGCTCTCGGCGTCGAACTTGTGCGCCCATTCCGCCTTCATGTAGAGGGCGTTGAGCAGTACCATTATGGTATCCTTGTCGTAGTTTTCATCGTGGAGCTTGGGTATCATGCCGTTGGTCTTGTCGTTCACCCACTTGTTTATTGCCTTCAGAGCCCCGTCGCTGGGCAGGTCGGCGCTGTATATGTCGGGGCCGAAATACGCCTTTACGGTCTTTAGCCATTCCTCCTCTATAACGGCCTTGTCGTCATCCGTCCAGATGGAATTGGCAAGGTCGAGCTTGGTGCTTCCGCCGGTCTTTTCAAGCTGTGCTGCTATATCGGCGGCGAGGGCGGAAACGTAGTCCCAGTCTGCTCCAAGTATCTTCTCGAATTCCGCCTTTGTGTTCTCATTTGCTCCGGGCATGAGCATGGCAAGGCAGAGATAGGCCGAAAGCGGGGAAAGCACGGGGTTTTCGGCTTCCTGCGCCGCCGCGTACTGCATCAGCCCCGCGCCGAGGTCGCCTATCATGGTATAGTCGGTCACTTCGGGCAGCGTCACATCCGCCGCATTTACGCCATCGGTAAGGTTCTTCACTCCGCCGGACGCGGCGCAGCCGGTGAGCATGGCGGCGCACATAACGAGGGCGATCAGCTTTATCAGTCTTTTCTTCATAGCAAAAATATCCTCCGTATTGCGGTTATCTGTATATTAAACGGTTTACCTTACTGCAAGGTTGCATGTTAATTTATTATTTTGTTTGCTTATACCGCAAAAGATGCTACAATAAGCCTATATGGGAGAATTGTATGAATATACGCGACGATGCGCAGCTCATTATAAAAGAAGCCATTGACCGGGCGATGCCAGACAACGCAGTAAAGGCAGCCCTCGGCTCCGTCAGCCTGCCCCATAAGGTAAAGCTGGTGGCCATAGGCAAGGCGGGTTATCAAATGGCCAGGGCGGCATATGATCACCTTGGCAGCCGCATAGAAAAGGGCGTGATCATAACCAAGTATGGCCACTCCGCAGGCAGCTTTTCGGAGGATATCGCCATATATGAGGCGGGGCATCCTGTGCCTGACGGCAACTCCGTGCGCGGGGCGGAGGCGGCCCTTTCCCTTGCCCATAGCCTGACCCCAAAGGATACGCTGATATTCCTGGTTTCCGGCGGCGGCAGCGCCCTGTTTGAAAGCCCGCTGGTATCGCTGGAGGAATTGCAGGACGTGAACAGGCAGCTGCTGGCCTCCGGCGCCGATATAACCGAAATGAATACCATTCGCAAGCGGCTCTCCGCAGTAAAGGGCGGCAGATTCGCCATGGCCTGCAGCAGCGCGCGCATAATCGCAATAATACTTTCCGATATAATAGGCGACCCTCTGGACATGATAGCCTCAGGCCCCGCCTGCCCCGACAGCTCTACCAATGCCGACGCCCATGCCATAATTTCCAAGTACGGCCTGAAGCTTTCCGACAAAGCTCTGTCCCTTATGGATGTCGAGACTCCCAAGAAGCTAAATAACGTTGAAACCATCGTCACCGGCAGCGTAACCCAGCTCTGCGCCTCCGCCTCGGAAACTGCCAGGCGGCTGGGCTACAGGCCCGTTGTTCTCACGGCCTCGCTCTGCTGCGAAGCAAAGGAGGCGGGAAGCTTCTTAGCCTCCATCGCCCAGTATCACAGGGGCGCCGGGGAACCCCTCGCCTTCATTGCGGGCGGAGAAACTGTGGTGCGCATAACCGGCAAGGGCTCAGGCGGCCGCAATCAGGAGCTGGCCCTGTCCGGCGCTATGGGCATCGCGGGCATGAAGGACGTATGCCTCTTCTCCGTAGGCTCGGACGGCACCGACGGCCCTACCGACGCGGCGGGCGGCATAGTCACCGGAGAAACCAAGGGACAGCTTGAGGCGCTGGGCATTTCCATACCCGACGTGCTGAAGGACAACGACTCCTACAACGCCTTAAAGCGGGTGGACGGCCTCATATTCACCGGCCCCACCGGAACCAACGTGAATGACCTGTGCTGCATTCTTATTTCGCAGAAGTGACTTTCAGTCACTTCTGCGAGTTTTTTCGTGTTTTGCCTCTCGCGTTCCGCTCCCGGGCGGCAAAACCCGCAGAGTACAAAACCCTTCGGTTTTTATCCGTTTTGACGCACATGTCGTCAAAGCCGGAATTAACTTTAAGGGGCTGCGGCCCCTTAACAACCCCAAAGTTTTTTACCGCTGTTCTTTAATGAGCATTTCCCTTCTTTATTTTTAATCCTTATATGTTATAATACATCTATAATAATAACTTTTGGAGGAGCTTATTCATGGAGCAGGATATCCGCTACTTAACCTTGCTTTCAAAGGAGTTCCCTTCGGTACAGTCCGCCTGTGCGGAGATAATAAAGCTGGAGGCCATACGCAGCCTTCCAAAGGGCACCGAGCACTTCATGAGCGACATACACGGCGAGCATGAGGCCTTCCTCCATATACTCAACAACGCCTCTGGGGCCATATGCGAAAAGATAGAAGAGCTGTTTGAAAGCACCCTGACTTCAGAGGAACGCCGCGGCCTTGCGGTGCTCATATACTATCCCGTGGAGACCCTCCACGGCATACACGAAAGGGCCTCCTTCGGCCTCAACGACTGGTACAGGGTGACGCTGCACAGGCTGATCGAGATGGCCCGCTACACCGCGTCAAAGTACTCCCGCTCCAAGGTGCGCAAGGCGCTGCCACAGGACTTTGCTTACATAATGGAGGAGCTTCTCAATCCACAGGACCAGCACAACAAACATACCTATTACGACAACATAATCCGCTCCGTAATAGACACCGGCATGGCGGATACTCTAATAACGGAGCTTTGCACCTTCATAAAGCGCATGGCCGTGGATACCCTGCACATAGTCGGCGACATATTCGACCGCGGCCCCCATGCGGACGTCATACTGGATAACCTCATGGGCCACCACAGCGTGGACATACAGTGGGGCAACCACGACGTGCTGTGGATGGGCGCGGCCGCCGGCAGCCCGGTGTGCGTGGCCATCGCCGTAAAGAACTGCATACAGTATGACAACATGGATATGCTGGAAAACGCCTACGGCATAAACCTTCTGCCCCTGGCGGTGTTCAGCGACGTCACATACAGGGATGCGGCGGTATTCCGGCCCCGGGTCCTGCCGGCGGGACACAGCCTGCCCCGGGACAGCGAGCTGTTCTCCCGTATGCACAAGGCGATGTGCGTAATAATGTTCAAGCTGGAGGGGCAGATAATAGCCCGCCGGCCGGAGTACCAGATGTCTGACCGGGATATGCTCTCCCGCATAAACTATCAAAACGGCACCATAGAGATAGACGGCACGGTATACCCCCTCCGGGATACCGACTTTCCCACCATAGACCCCGCCGACCCCAACAAGCTCACCCCCGAGGAGCAGGATATAATAGACGGCCTTGTCTCCAGCTTCCGCCGCAGCGAAAAGCTCCAGATCCACACCCGGTTTCTCTATTCCGTAGGCTCCATATACCGCAGGCACAACGGCAACCTGCTCTATCACGGCTGCATACCCTGCGACGGCAATGGCGAGTTCATGGAGTTTTCCCTTTATTCCGATACCCCCCTCAAGGGACGGGCATTTCTGGACTGGGCGGACAGGCTGGCGCGGCAGGGCTACTTCGCTCCCGATGGCAGCATGGAGCGGCTGCGCGGGCTGGACTTTCTCTGGTTCCTCTGGTGCGGCAGGAATTCCCCGATTTGCGGCAGGACAAAGATAACCACCTTCGAGCGGGCTCTCATCGAGGATAAAGCCTCATATACGGAACCCAAGAACCCCTATTACGTCTACTACGGCAGCGAGGAATTCTGCCGCAGGATACTGGACGACTTCGACCTGCACAAGCCCTGGAGCCGCATCATAAACGGCCACATGCCAGTAAAGGTAAAAGAGGGGGAAGACCCCAGAAAGGGGGGCGGCCGCCTGGTAGTCATAGACGGCGGCTTCTGCAAGGCCTACCACAAGCAGACAGGCATAGCGGGCTACACAATGTTCTTCAGCTCCCACGGAATGCGCATCGCCGCCCACGAGCCCTTTACCACCCGGGAGGAGGCAATACACGGCAAGAAGGATATAACCTCACATTCCTTTATAGTGGAAAACCTTCCCCGCAGGCTCATGATATCCGATACCGACGCCGGAGAGGGCATAAAGCGCCGCATAGAGGATCTTAACGCCCTTCTCGACGCCTACCGCAGCGGCACCATAAAGACGGACTCCACCGGCAGGATATAAGAGCATCAAAAAAGTGGCTGAACGCCACTTTTTGGGTTTTTCCGGCTTTGATGCCGTTACTTCTTTCTCTTTATGGCAAGCGCGGCCTTTTCCGTCACCTTGCCCTTGATGCGCATCAGGCTGTCCTGGGCGGCGGCGTAGCGGTGGGTCTTATCCTCAGAGAGCAGCATCGAGAGGGACCTCTTGAGCACCTCCCTCGTCTCCTCGTCTTCAAACGCTCCGTTTATGGCGTTCATCAGGCCTATGGGATCCCGTTTCAGGTCGGTGAGGGTGCGGGCGTCAGTGCTCTTGCAGAATGCAAAGAGCTTGTTGACGAACTGCTCCCGAAGCTCCATATCCATGTCGTCCACCCATGCCCTGAGGGTCTTGTCCTTGCGCTTGCTGCTGCTCTTTATATCCTCGCTGTATATGAATTTCGTGCCCATCAGCTCCCATGAGAAGCCATCGTGCTGCCATACCCCTACGGCGTTGCTCTTTACCGCATGGTACTGATCCTCGTGATCCAGAAGTATGCCCACTATATCCGCCTCGGGCAGCAGGGTAGTCATGAGTCCGCGTATGCGGCCGTAATTTTCCAGGGTTATCTGGCTGGTGGGGAACCCTGGGCCGTCGAAGTTGTATACGGCGGTTATGTGCTCCTGCGCCTCGGGCAGGCAGTATGCCGCCGCGTATACTGCAAGGTTGCCTCCCTTGGAGTGGCCGGTGATTATGAGGTCCTTATTCCAGTCCGCCGCCACCATGTTCAGGTAATTTGCCGCATCGCTCTGAGCCGGTACGGGAAACATGTAGCACATGTTGAAATTCTCCTTCCAGCCCACTATGGAGTCGTCGGTGCCCCGGAAGGCTACGCAGCGTATCCTGTTTTCGATGGTGAAGGTGACCGCGCTGAACTGCTCCTCCTTCTCCTCGCTGGTCTCGGCGGTATAGCCGGATAATACCACGCTGCCAAACCTCTCGCTGTTCCCCGCCGCCCTGAGCAGGTCGTGTATGCTGTCCGGTACTACTATGCCAAGCCTGCCGCGGCTGTCGGGATACTTAAGAAAGTACTCCTCCGCCGCCCGCTTTAGGGTTATGCCCTCAACCACGGTATTGGGCACTATGTTGGAATAATCCACATACGACAGCTCCGCGAATATCAGTCCGTCCACCTCGTTGAAGGGCCTTTCCGAAAAGGTCAGGTCGCCGCGCCACTCTATGTAGTCCATCATGTTAGCCATTTAATTCGCCTCCGTTTTTTATTTCCCGGAAAATATCCGCTATTTGCCGCTGCTGCCGAGGCTGCCCGTCATGCGCAGCGACTTCATCTCCATAAGCTCGTCATAGGGTATCTCGGTTATTTCCGTCTCCGGCACCGGCAGCAGCACCGCCTGGCACACCGCCTTAGTTATGTAGTATACGTTGAAGCGCTCGCCCCGCTCCTTCAGCCCCTCCAGGTATTCCCCTGCCGATTCCTTCGCAAAGTACAGCGGGACGGTGTTCAGGTTTGTCATGGGCACGAACCATTCCCCCCGGTAGCCGGAGTCTATCACGCCGCAGCGCTTGCCTATCCCCCTTGAGCCTGTGGAGCCCCGCTCCTGTATCTGAAAATAATACCCGGGCTCAAAGGCGCTGGCTATGCCGGTGGGCAACAGCTTTGTCTCGTGGGGCTCGAGGCGTATATACTCCCCGTCAAAGGCGAGGAATATATCGTATCCCGCGTCCTCGTCCCTCTTTGAGGGTATTATGCCGTCCGGCCTTACCTTCGCAAACCACAGCTTTACCATACCTATTCCCCCTAATTGTATGTACACATATTATAAAACATCCGGGTGTTGCAGCACAACACCCGGACAGTGAAGTTTTTTCGGCTTACTTCTTTTTCCTTATCATCCCCACCGCTATGAGGGCGGCTAAGGCGGCGAGGCCGCCGCCGATTATCATGGGCGCGCCGCCGCCCTTGGGGGGCAGGTACGCGGGCGCGCCGGTGCTCACCGGGGCGGGCTGCTCCGCCGCTGGCGGAACCTCCACAGTCGGGTCGTCAAGGCTTATCCAGAGATTGCGGTAGCCGTACCAGTAGCCGATAAAGCCCCATCTGCGGCCCTCCCCGTCGGTATAGGTCGTGTCCACGGTTATCTTGTCGCTGCCAAATGCGCCGAGGCTTACGTCAAAGACCTTCCTCTCGGAGCCGGGATAGTCGTAGAATATTATGGTATCCCCCGCTCCCTTGGCGGCGTCCACCTCTGCGTCCTCATGCTTTATCTCGTCCTTATGCTCCCTTTCAAACTCCACCCAGTCGTATTTTACCTTGAAGTCATAGAGGTTTATCCAGCCGCTGCCGTCGCTTATCAGCGCCCACTGAGCGCCGTTCCCATCGGTATAGAGCCACTGGCAGACGGTCTCGTTTCCGTTGTCGATGCGCCTTATTTCCCCCTTGTCCGGCGCGCCGTATACCGGGGCGGAGCCGCCCTCGCCCTCGGCTATGTAGGTCCTGCCGGCCTGATAGGCGCATTGGTCGCTGTGCCTTTTGTAAAAGCTGTCCTCCGGCTCAAGTATCACGTCCGCAAGCGCCATGCAGGGCAGGAGCAGCATCGCCGCCGCAAGCAGCGCGCAAAGGATCCTTTTCATATTATCCGTACCTCCTTAAAATATCAGCTTTATCACAAGCCCCGTCCCGAAGGAGAGGGCGTTCATGCACAGGGAAAAAAGCATGGGGCGGGCTATTTTGGCGGCGCGCCTTTTGTAGGCGTACCCCTCCGCCAGCACAGCGAAAAGTTCCGTCACGGCGGCCGCCGCCGGGTAAAGCCCCGGCCTCAGGGACTTCGTCAGCAGCGAAAGGTATACCACCGCCGGGTTGGTCATAAGGTTTGCAAGGGCGATGAGCCCCATATCCTCCCTCTTCTTCAGCAGCAGGGCGGCGGAAAGCTCTATCAGCTCCGTAAGCAGCAGCGATAAGCCCATGGCGCGCAGCATTACCTTTTGCCCACCCCCACCCGTATCAGCATTATGGAGATCAGGCAGATCATGGCGTAATCCTGCCCGCTGCCGGAGGCCCCGGAAAAGGCGGGCAGCATGCCGAGGAAAAGCCCCAGGGTAAGCAGCCCAAAGGCGGTGGCCCTGCCCTCCCTCAGTATATCCCTTGCGGCGTACAGCGTTACGGGCATGGACATATTAAACAGCAGCAGCCCCAGCGCCCCCGGCAGCGGGAAGGCGGAGAATATCAGCGCTATGGCGGCGCTCAGCGTGACGGTGGCGGAGCGCACCTCACCGAAGCGGTCCGAGGCAAAGCCGCCTATGCACTTGCCGCCCACCACGCACAGCGCGGCTATCCATGCCCAGGCCCCAGTCTTCCACGGGAAGGACATTATCACCCCGCCGTAGCTTCTCAGCACCACCACCATAAACAGGCTCATAAGGCGAAGCCACTGCTCCCGTCCCCGGGGCAGCTCAGGGCTCCCCGGCCCTGCCCCGTCTTTACAGCACGTCATGATCGCCACTGCGCAGGCGAGCATGAGGCAGGCGGCGAAAGCGGCAAAGCTCCGGCCCGCCCGCGAGGCCAGCGCGCCGAGGAATATGCCCATTGCCCCGGGGGAAACGTATATGCCCAGGTATTTTGCCCCCTCCGTCACCGCCATGACGTCCGCGCCGCCGCCTATATGGAAGGCCGCGTTGCCCAGCCCGCATACGACGGCGGTAAGCATGGGCGCGGGCAGCAGCCCGCCCAGGGCCACCATAAGGCAACCTACGGCGGAAAAGTACCTTCCGCCGCCATATCTGTCCGCCAGCACGCCCATGGGCAGCTGAATGGCGAAGGCGCAGAAGTTGTATATGAGCAGCGCCATGGCCTTATCCGAGGCGGCCCGGGCCGCGGGAAGCACCAGCATTGCGCAGCACAGATCCACGGCAAAATGCGCCGCGGAATACGCCGCCACAAGCCTTTTTTCGCCCTTTCCCAGCATAGCCCACCTCCGGTATCCTTATATAAATTATAACGCAATTATACCAGAAAAGGTTGCGCCGCACAGCAAATGTTTCCAGCCGTATTGACGGCGGTATTGCACGGAAGGTAAAATCATATGAGACAGCCGGTAAATAATTACAATAAATAACAGGAATGAAAGGACGTATATATCATGATAACCCTGCTCACAAGGCAAGATATGGCAAAGGTGTTCACAATGGCGGAGGCGGTACAGGCGGCTAAGGACGCCCTCGCGCTCTATTCCGCAGGGGATACCGACATACCCCTCCGCGCAAACCTGCCGGTGCCGGTGCATAACGGCTCGGCGCTGTTCATGTACGGCTATGCCCCCGGCGCTTCCGCCCTGGGCGTAAAGATAGTTTCAGTATATCCGGACAACCCCAAGCGGGGCCTTCCCAGCGTCCCCGCCACCATGGTTTTGATGGACGACTCCACCGGCGCCGTCTCCTCCCTCATGGACGGCACATACCTGACGCGGGTGCGCACAGGCGCTGTGGCCGGCGCGGCTACAGACCTTCTCGCCCGCAGGGACAGCAGGGTTTTCGCCCTCTTCGGAGCGGGAGGTCAGGCGGCGGGCCAGCTTGAGGCGGTTCTCACCGTACGGGATATAGAGCTTGCCAAGGTCTACTGCCGCACCTTTGAGAAGGCGGAGGCCTTTGCCAGAGCCATGAGCGAAAAGTTCGCGGGCAGGTTCAATACAAAGATAGTCGCCGTCCATTCCCCCGAGGAGGCCATAGCCGACGCGGACGTAATCACCGCCGCCACCACCGCCGCCTCTCCCGTATTCGACGGCAGGCTCCTGAAGCCCGGCGCCCACGTGAACGGCATAGGCTCCTTTACCTACGACATGGTGGAGATAGACTCCTACACGCTGACCCACGCGGGAAAGGTCTATGCGGACACACTGGAGGGTGTGCTCGGCGAGGCGGGGGACATACTTCAGCCCATTGACCGGGGCGAGTACAGCAAAGACCGCATGACCGGCGAGCTGGGCCAGCTCATAAACGGCGCTGCCCCCGGCCGGGAAAGCGACTCCGAGATAACCTTCTTCAAGTCCGTAGGCTCTGCGGTGCTGGACCTCGTCACAGCCCGGCGCATATACGCCAAGGCGAAGGAGATGGGGATAGGATTAAAGGTCGATATGTAACGCTTCGCAGAAGCGGCCCTTCGGCCACCTCTGCGGCATAAAAAAAGGAACGGCGGATACCGTTCCTTTTTTTATCCCTTTACCCTTATAGCTTTTCTTTATCGCTTTAGCAATATCTCAAAATAATCTTTAAATCGCTCCCGCGGCTGTGGAAAAGGCACAACCGCCATGTTAGAATTTGGCTGTAAGAAAATTCTTACAAAATTTAACGAAGTATTTCCTTTATCGCGGAAATCGCCGCGTCCACGTCACATTCGGCGTTGGCATAGCCAATGCTGAAGCGCACCGTTCCCTGAGGGAAGGTGCCCAGGGTTTTATGGGCGCTGGGAGCGCAGTGCAGCCCGCAGCGGGTCATTATGCCCCGCTTGTCCAGCTCGTATGCGACCTCCGCGTTATCGCGGCCGGTAAAGTCTATTGATATTACGCCTACACGCCTGCTTATATCCTTCGTTCCCGCAAGGCGGAGCGGCAGGCCCTCGAGGCCATCCGTGAAGCGTTTTGTAAGCTTCTCCTCGTGGGCGCGGAAGGCTTGGACGCCCTTATCCAGTATGAAGCCCAGCGCTGCGTTGAGGCCGAATATCCCGGGGATGTTCAGCGTGCCGGACTCGAACCTGTCGGGCATATAGGGCGGAAGCAGCTCGCTGTCCGATGCGCTGCCTGTGCCACCGGATATAAGCGGCTCGACCCGCTTTGCGAACTCCTCATCAAGCATCAGCGCGCCTATGCCCTGGGGGCCTAAAAGCCCCTTATGGCCGGGAACGCACAGCGCCGATAAGCCCAGCTCCTTCATGTTTACCGGGTAATGCCCGGCGGTCTGGGCCGCGTCCAGTATTACCGGCAGCCCCCGCTCTCTGCATATATCGCTTATTTCCTTCACGGGAAGCAGCGTACCGCAGACGTTTGAGGCGTGCATTATGGCTACAAGCCTTGTATTGGGCCTGATAAGGGGCAGGATATCCTTTGGGTCGGTGATGCCGCGGCTGTCGGCAGGTATCCTTGAGAACTCCACCCCCTGAGTCTCAAGCTGGCGCAGGGGCCGCATCATGGCGTTGTGCTCAAGGCTGCTGACTATGACGTGGTCGCCGGGGTTGAGGAAGCCCTTGAGCAGCATGTTCAGCCCCGCCGTCATGCCGGGGGTGAACACCGCGTGGGTGATGTCCTCTGTTCCAAAGAGCGTGCAAAGCCGCTCGCGGCACTCTATGAGCACCATCTCCGCCTCGCTTGAGGCCTCGTAGGTGGAGCGGTTTACATTGGCGCCTATGTTGTTTACATAGTCCAGCATGGCTTCCCCCACGCCTGGGGCCTTTGGGAAGGAAGTCGCTCCGTTGTCGAGATATATGGACATAGGCAATTACCTCATACTTTTATTTTGCTGATAAGGGGGACAGTCCCTTTTCAGATACAGTTTATCACACCTATGGCTTTTGTCCACAGGTGAAAAAACAAAAGGAGTTATTATTTATTATGAAAAAGAATCTTCCCGTATTGCTTACCGGCGTAATCGTCGGTATCGCGGCGCTGGTGCTCACAGCCTTCGGCAACCCTGCCAACATGGGCTTCTGCATCGCCTGCTTCCTGCGCGATATAGCCGGCGCCCTTAAGCTTCATTCCGCCGGAATCGTACAGTATGTGCGCCCTGAGATCGTGGGCATCATCGCCGGCGCTGCCGGAGCCGCCCTCATCAAGAAGGAATGGAAGGCCGTCGGCGGTTCTTCCCCCTTCACCCGCTTCGTTCTGGCCATCTGCGTAATGATAGGCGCTCTGGTATTCCTGGGCTGCCCCCTGCGCATGGTTATCCGCATAGGCGGCGGCGACCTGAACGCCGTTGTCGGCCTCGTGGGCTTTATCGCTGGCATCTTTGTAGGTACCATAGCCCTCAAGAAGGGCTTCTCCCTCAAGCGCAACTACGCTGAGCCCTGCATCGACGGCGCCTGGATGCCTGTACTGATGGTCATCCTGCTGGTGCTGGCCGGCCTCGCCCCTGCCCTGTTTGCCCAGAGCACCGAGGGCCCCGGCTCCATGCACGCCCCTATAATACTTGCTCTTGCAGCCGGTATCGTAGTGGGTATTCTGGCACAGCGCAGCCGTTTCTGCATGGCAGGCGGCATACGCGATACCATCATGTTCAACCAGTGGAACCTCACCCTCGGCTTCGTGGCCGTTATCGCCACCGTTCTCGTCGGCAACCTGATCCTCGGCAAATTCAACCTTGGCTTTGCCGATCAGCCTGTTGCCCATAACGACGGCATCATGAACTTCCTCGGCATGGGCATCGTAGGCTGGGGCTCCGTGCTGCTTGGCGGCTGCCCCCTCCGTCAGCTGATCCTTACCGGCGAAGGCAATTCCGACTCCGCAGTCACCGTTACCGGCTTTGTATTCGGCGCTGCCCTTGCACATAACTTCGGCACCGCCTCCTCCGCCAAGGGCCCCGGCGCAAACGGCGTTGTAGCCGTCATTGCCTGCTATGCGGTACTCCTCATAGTGACCCTTGCCAACGTAAAGGCCAGCAAGGAATAACCCTTAGAAACCTGATAAGAAAAGAAGAAGCGGCGCCAAGCCGCTTCTTCGGCAACAGAGAAACCCCTTGGGGTTGTTAAGGGGCCGCAGCCCCTTAAAGTTAATTCCGGCCTTGACGGCGTGTACGTCAAAACGGATGAAAACCGTAGGTTTTCGCACTCTGCGTGTTTTGCCGCCCGGGGGGCCGCCGCAGCGGGTCAGTTCCGCCCAGTCCCCCGGGGCGGAACCTCATATTTATGCCATAGGCAAAACACGAAAAAAGCTCGCATAAATGGATGCAATCCATTTATGCGAAAGTAGTATTGTACTTTTACAGGAGGAAATGATATGATAGACGCCAGAGGTCTCGCATGCCCAATGCCGGTGCTAATGACCCAGAAGGAGATAGCCAAGAACTCCCCCGCCAAGCTTGAAGTCATGGTAGACAACCACTCCGCACGGGAAAACGTAAAGCGTTTTGCCGAGAGCGCAGGCTATGCCGTGGCAGTGGCCGAGGAGGGCGACGACTACCGTCTCACCCTAACCAAATAGTTATCAGGAGCGTTTTCATGCCCAGCTACATAGCCACCTTCCATACCCACCTTGCCGCCATGCGCAGCCTGAAGAATGTAAAAGGGCACGCCGCCTCGGCAGCCCTTTCCCCCGTTCCCCGGAGCCTCAGCTCCTCCTGCGGCACCTGTATGCGGTATGAGGCGGAGGACACGCTCCTTGAGCTTATGGATAAGGATCTGGAGTCCATAGCCGAAGCGCTGGGCAGCGAAAAATACAGCGTAATCTATAAATCAGAAGAATAGTTAATCAGCTGTAATATAAAGGTAGACACATGAAAAGCCACCATGATGTCTACCTTACTTTTATGCTAAAATCAGCTTGGCATTTGTGAGCGTAAAAAAGAAAAGAAAAAGCGAATGCGCATCATAGCATGATCTGCCTAAGCATTAAACGGGTGGATATATGTGCATTACTTCAATAACAGCCGGCCTGCAGTCGCCTTAGACTATAAAAGCCCGGTTCAGTGAAGGACCGGGCTGAGCCTTTAACTATATTGGTTTTCGTGTCTACTTTTTATTGACAGATGCAATAGTGGGGGGGCTTGGGAAGCCTGACAGCTTAGAATTTTAATACAACGTGGCTTTTTAAAGCTCTATCACGCCGTTTTTGTACTCCGGAACTATATCCGTAAGATCCCGGGTGAGGCAGAAATTTATGTCGCTCTCCAGACCCAGGGATACCAGCCGCTTATAGTGCTTTGTCTTTGAAAGCTCGGTCCGGTCCTCCTTCCAGCGATCGTATACCAGACAGGAGACGCGGGTAAGGTCACAGAGCTCCGCGTCGGTCAGTGTCTGTATGGCGGAGGCAATGGCGCCGGCTGCGTATATGTCGTCTGCGGAGAACTCCCCGCCTGTACCTGCACACATGAGTATGACGTCGTTTCCCAATTCTACCGCGCGCTTTGCTACGGCGGTGCAGTTTAGCATGGAGCCTATGAGCACATTGGAGGCGGACTCGGATTTGCAGATGGCTCCGGTGCCGTTGGTGGTTGATATGACGACGGCCTTGCCGCCCACCCTTGCCTCGGTGTACTCCGCAGGGGAATTGCCTATGTCAAAGCCGGGAATGAGCACCGCACCCCGCTCGCCGGCCAATACGCAGTCTCCCATGCGGCTGGCTATGGATACGGCGCTGCCCAGGTCGTCTACAGGGATTATCTTGCTTGCGCCGTTCACAAGGCCCCATACTATGCAGCTGGACGAGCGCAGCACGTCTATGGAAATTACGGTATGCCCCGCAAGATGGTTTACCGGCAGCTTTACAAAGGAGCCGTAGGTTTTAATGTTAATACTCAAAATTTTGTCCTCCGGTATGGGCGGCATTATAAGCTGCCCTTACACAACTGATATATTATACACCCGCCATGCGGGCGAGCACAAGGGCGGATGCAGCCCCGACTATGGCTGCGCCCAGGGAAGCGGCTATGCAGTATCTGGGCTTTGTCACACCTGCTGAGCCCAGATATACAGAAACGGTATAGAATACCGTCTCTGTTGAGCCAAGCATGACGCTTGCGGCTACACCCACAAAGGAATCCGCCCCGCAGGTATCGAAAATGTCTCGAAGAATGGCGAGGGCGGCGCTTCCGGAGAATGGGCGCAGCAGAAACAGAGGCACCAGCTCCCCCGGCATTCCGGCCTTTTGCAGAGCAGGTGAAACAGCGCCGGTGAACGCTTCCATAGCGCCGCTTTTGCGCAAAATGGACAGCGCCGCCATCATGGCGCACATGGAGGGCAGGGTCTTATACAGCATGGGCAGCGCCTCCAGCGCGCCGGATATAAAGGCGGAATACACGTCGGCCTTTTTTATATAGGCGTATATAAGAAGGGAAGCTATAAGGCCGGGCAGTATAAGGCTCATGTTGCCCTCCTTTTAAGCAGCAGGCACAGCAGCACCGCGCAGGAGGCGGATACGAGCGACGCAATAAACGTGGGCAGCACCACGCAGTACGGATCGGTGGATCCCGCGGCGGCGCGCAATGCCAGGACGCTTGTGGGCAGCAGTTCCACGGCGGAGGAATTCAGGGCGATGAACATGCACATATCGTCGCTTGCGGCATCGCCGAGCCTGTTGGCCTTTTGCAGCTCTGCCATAGCCTCGATGCCGAAGGGGGTGGCCGCGCTGCCCAGGCCCAGAAAGTTGGCCGCAAGGTTGAGCGTGATGGGAGCCATGGCCCCGGACGAGTCCGGCATGAGCCGCTTCAGCAGAGGCCGAGCCGCCCGGCTCAGCTTTTCCATAAGCCCCGCTTCCCTGGCAACGTTCATAAGCCCTAGCCACAGCATGAAGGAGGGACAGAGGGCGAGGCAAAGCTCCAGAGCCTCGGACACGCCGGAAAGCATGGCGTCCACCGAGGCGGCAGGGTCGCCGGAGAGGGCGAAGGCCCCGAAGCCGCACAGTATAAGGAAACCCCAGATGTAGTTCATCATGGGGTATTTATATGGGGAACTACGGCGACTTATTCGCTTTTCATCAGTCCCAGCACCTTCTTCACCGGGGGCAGAAGGGATACGAGAACGCAGAGCACCGTCTCCGCGCCTATGGTGCTGCCGTTGTAGGCGAGGCTGTACAGCCAGGCGTTGCTCCAGCCTGCGTCAACTGCGGAATCCGCGAAAAATATTCCGCCGGAGAGGGTGGAGCAGAGCATGCGGCAAAGGCCAGCTACAGCTATGCCCAGGGTAAGCTTATTGGGGAAGTAGGCGGCTATGCCGTAGCAGGCAAAGGCGAAGAAGTAGTCCAGGAGCAGCTGTGCCCAGTGTATAACGTAGAAATCCTGAATGAGCTGAAGCACGCCGAAGGCAAGGCCTGCAGTAAAGCCGTAGAGGGGGCCGAAGGCGCAGGCATAGGCCGCGATGGGCAGCATGCTGCAAAGGGTAAGCGAGCCGCCCATTGGCAGTGAAAACAGCTTTATGTAGCTGAGCATGAAGGACAGCGCCACGCAGAGCGCCCCGTATACCAGGGCACGGGTGCGGTTTTTGGGGGCGGGGTGGGAGGTCTTTTTGTAGCGGATTATGCCAATGAGCAGCGCCGCCACGGCGATTACTGAGAGAAGGAACATGACGAGCCCGCCGCCCTGAAGGCCGGCCAGCTTTTGAAACAGCACGAATTTCATAAATTATAAAACTCCTTTCGTTTTTTGCTGTTGGCAAAAAAACATCTCCGCACAGCCATACGGCCGCGGAGATATGAAAGGAGCACGGGCCGTAAAGTGAGGCCCGGTCATTATCAACTCACCGCTTCCCTACGCAGGCATTACCCAGACAGGTTCAAAGGTTAATCTCAGCCGGACGGAAACCGTCCAGCACCCCCAGCGGAGCATATTCTTTTGTTCAGGGACATTATATCACCAAAAAAACCCTATGACAATCGCCTTTTTTGATTGATTCTTATTGTGTTTTGGTGGGCCATGGGTTAAAATACAGTATTGTGCAAAAAATTTATTTGATATACAGAGGACAAGCGTATGAAGAACGAAAAACTGAGGAATATAGCCATTATCGCTCACGTCGATCACGGCAAGACCACTCTGGTGGATCAGCTTTTGAGACAGAGCGGTGTATTCCGCGCCAACGAGCAGGTGCAGGAGCGGGTCATGGACTCCGGCGACCTTGAGCGCGAGAGGGGTATAACCATACTTTCCAAGAACACAGCGGTAAACTACAAGGGCTACCGCATAAACATAGTGGATACTCCGGGCCACGCGGACTTCGGCGGCGAGGTGGAACGCATACTTCAGATGGTAGACGGCGTTCTGCTTCTCGTTGACGCCTTCGAGGGCTGCATGCCCCAGACCCGTTTTGTGCTGCGCAAGGCCCTGGGGCTGGGCAAGATACCCGTAGTAGTTGTAAATAAGGTAGACCGTCCCGGCGCGCGCCCGTTGGAGGTGGTGGACGAGGTAATGGAGCTGTTCATAGACCTTGGCGCTTCCGCCGAGCAGCTGGACTTCCCGGTAGTGTACGCTTCCGCAAGGGACGGCTACAGCGGCCTTGACCCGGAGGATCTGGGCACCGATATGCAGCCTCTGTTTGATACTATAATAAGCGCCGTGCCGGCACCCGGCGGCGACGACGAAGGCCCCCTTCAGGTGCTGTTTTCCACGCTGGACTATGACGACTATGTAGGCCGCATAGGAGTTGGCAGGATACAGAGCGGAAGGATACGCCGCAACCAGACAGCAGTCCTCTGCGGCGGGGCGGCCGAGAATCCCCGGGAGGTGAAGATCTCCCGCCTGTACAGGTTTGAGGGCCTGAAAAGGGTAGAGATAGAGGAAGCGGGCGCAGGCGAGATAGTGGCCGTGGCCGGCATATCCGACCTTGCCATAGGCGAAACGGTGTGCGACGTGGATCACGTCGATCCGCTGCCCTTCGTAAAGATAGACGAGCCAACCCTTTCCATGATGTTCATGGTGAACGACAGCCCCTTTGCAGGCAAGGAAGGCAAGTACGTCACAAGCCGGAACCTTCGCGACAGGCTGTTCAAGGAGGTACAGACCAACGTATCCATGAGGGTGGAGGAAACCGAATCCACGGATATGTTCAAGGTGAGCGGACGCGGCGAGCTGCATCTCTCCATACTGATAGAGCAGATGCGAAGGCAGGACTACGAATTCGCCGTATCCCGCCCAAAGGTAATATACCATAAGGCTCCGGACGGCACCCTCCTTGAGCCCATCGAGGAGCTGACCATAGACGTGCCGCAGGATTATGTGGGCGCGGTAATGGAAAAGCTTGGCCGCCGCAAGGCCGAGATGATAGATATGATATCCGAGCCCAACGGCACAAGCGTAAGGCTGCTGTTCCACATACCCACCAGAGGCCTCCTGGGCTACCGCAACGAGCTGCTGACCGATACCCGGGGCAACGGCGTAATGAGCAGCATATTCTACGAGTATGAGCCTTATAAGGGAGATATCGAGGAGCGTACCCACGGCAGCCTTGTCTGCTCCGAGACCGGCGAGACCAACAGCTACGGCCTCTTTAACACTCAGGATCGCGGCCGCATGTTCGTAGGCCCTGGCGTACCCGTATACATGGGCGAGATAGTGGGCGAATGCTCCCGCAATGAGGATATAGTCGTAAACGTCTGCAAGAAGAAGCACGTTACCAATATGCGCGCAGCCGGAAGCGACGACGCTCTTCGCCTTACCCCCCACAGCGTACTCAGCCTTGAGCAGTGCCTCGAGTTTATAGCGGACGACGAATTGGTGGAGGTCACCCCGAAGAACATACGCATGCGCAAGAGGATACTCAGCAAGGAGCAGCGCATGAAGATAGCTGCCCGGGAGATACGCGAATAACGGAAATACCCGATAAAACATTTATAAGGAGGCAAATATGCTGCTGTTTGCATTACCCCTTTACGCAATCGCCTTGGTATACGGCGCGGCGGCACTGCTCCCCGCCATATACCTTATGAGGTACATATACCGCAAGGATACGGTAGAGAAGGAGCCGCCCATGCTGCTGATGTCGCTGCTGATATACGGCGTCATAGCGGCGCTCATCTCCATAATACTGGAGAACATAGGTACGAAGGTTCTGGATTCGCTCATGGATCAGTCCACCATGGGCTATACGCTGGTGCTTGCCTTCGCGGTGGTGGCGGTGGTAGAGGAAGGAGCCAAATTTGCCATGCTGAAGAGGCGGACGTGGAACGATATGAATTTCAACTACCGCTTCGACGGAATAGTTTACGCCGTGTTTGTTTCGCTCGGCTTTGCCGCCTTTGAGAACATAGGCTATGTCCTGGGCTACGGCCTTTCCGTAGCTCCCGCCAGGGCGCTGCTGGCGATTCCCGGCCACATGTGCTTTGGCGTATTCATGGGAACCTTCTACGGCAGGGCAAAGCAGTGCCGGGTGTGGGGCCACAAGGCGGAGGAGCGGGCAAACCTCTGGCTGGGCTACATTGCGGCGGTGCTGCTCCACGGCTTTTACGATTCCTGCGCCATGATAAACACCGTGGCGTCATCCTTGATATTCATAGCCTTCGTCATCATAATGTATATAGTGGTGATAAAGAAGGTAAATAAGGAATCACAGAACGACGGCCCCCTAACTTAACAGGGCTGTCAAAAAAAATCTTGTCTTGGCGATATTTTAGCTTGCTTTTGCGTGCGTCCTGTGTTATTATAACTCGAACCGTGAGACTTTTAAGTTCAGTGCAGAGACGCTGACAAGGCTGCGAGGGGAAGAAATTCCATATAAATCTGATAGTGTAAGCTGATAGCTTTATCAGGCCTTGTCTTAGCGTAAAGACAAGGCTTTTTTGTTGCGAAAAATCAGTCCTGGGGATAAAGGAGTGAAGAACATGAAATTCAAAGCGCGGCTCATGACACAGCAGGATGTTGACCGGGTGCTGGTGCGTCTTGCCCATCAGATAGTGGAGAAGAACCACGGCACGGAGGGATTGTGCCTTATAGGCATAAAGACCCGGGGCATACCCCTTGCGAGGAGGCTCGCCAAAAACATCGCGGATATCGAGGGCAGCGAGATACCGGTAGGAGAGCTGGATATAGCCATGTACCGGGACGACCTTTCAAAGGTATCAACAGACCCCATAGTGTCGGATACCAACGTGCCCTTCCCGGTAGTGGACAAGACTGTAGTACTTGTAGACGACGTGATATTCACGGGCCGCACCGCCAGGGCAGCCATGGACGCCGTGATGGAACTGGGCAGGCCCGCCAGGATACAGCTTTGCGCCCTCATAGACAGGGGACACCTTGAGCTGCCCATAAAGGCCACATATGTAGGCAAGAACATACCCTCCTCCCTCAGCGAGGTGATAGCCGTAAGGCTTTCCGAGCAGGATGGGGAGACGGGGGTAAGCATATATGAGCTGGAGTAAAAAGCCCTTATCAGGGTGGAGAATATAAAATTCAAAGATTTACAGGAGGACAACCCATGTCAAACGTAAAAGTCGGAAGCGATCCCATTTATGACGCAAGATCCATTGGAGTACCCCGCATGCTGGTACTGGGCGTGCAGCACATGTTCGCCATGTTCGGCGCCACGGTTCTGGTTCCGGCACTGACCGGCCTCAGCGTATCCGCAACACTGCTCTTCGCGGGCCTCGGCACTCTGCTCTTTCACCTGATCACCAAGAAAAAGGTTCCCGCCTTCCTGGGCTCCTCCTTTGCCTTTCTGGGCGGCTATTGGGCGATAGCGCCCAACGGCGAGCCTGAACTGCTGCCCTACGCCTGTGTTGGCGTGGCCTGCGCAGGATTGATGTATGCAATACTTTCCGGCCTCTTTAAGGTATATGGCGCAAAGAAGGTAATGCGCTTCTTCCCGCCCATAGTCACCGGTCCCATCATAATCTGCATAGGCATGAACCTCTCCGCCACCGCAATTAACAGCTGCTCCGCTAATTGGGGCATAGCCGCCGTAGCCATCATCGTAGTTATAGCCTGCAACATCTGGGGCAAGGGCATGGTAAAGATAATTCCCATACTGCTTGGCGTAGTAGCCTCCTATGTGGTGGGTGCGATCACTGGCAATGTGGACTTTTCCAAGGTGCATGAGGCCGCATGGCTGGGTCTGCCCTTCAAGATGGAGAACACCGTATTCTCCCTCATAGGCAATGCGGATACCTCCCTCATTATCTCCTCCATAATTACCATAATGCCCATAGCGCTGGCCACCATGATAGAGCACATCGGCGACATCTGCGCCATAAGCTCCACCGTGGAGCGCAACTACCTTGCCGACCCCGGCCTGCACCGCACCCTTCTGGGCGACGGTCTTGCCACCTCCATTGCGGCCCTCTTCGGCGCACCGGCGAACACTACCTACGGCGAGAATACAGGCGTGCTGGCCCTCTCCAGGGTATATGATCCCCGCGTTATCCGCATAGCCGCCGGCCTGGCAGTCCTCCTCAGCTTCTGTCCTAAATTTGCGGCACTGATCTCCGCAATGCCCGTGGCCACCATGGGCGGCGTATCTATGGTGCTCTACGGCATGATCTCCGCTGTAGGCGTTCGCAACGTAGTCGAGAATAAGGTGGACTTTACCAGCAGCCGCAACGTCATCATCGCGGCCCTGATAATGGTACTCGCCATAGGAATCACCTACAGCGAGGCGGGCGCCGTCAGGATCGGCAGCGTAAGCCTCTCCGGCCTTGCCGTAGCCGCCATAGTGGGCATACTGCTTAACGCCGTGCTCCCCGGTAAGGACTACGAGTTCGGCATCGACGAGCAGGGCGATACCTCCGTAAACTTCAAGGTCTGATAAAAGACATAAACGCAAAAGGCGCTCCTTAGGGAGCGCCCCAGAGTGTCAAAAAAGTGGCTGAATGCCACTTTTTTGAGTTTTACGGGTTTTGCCTCTCGTAAAAAACATGCGGTTCCGCCCCGGAAAACTGGCCGGAACTGACCCGCTGCGGCGTACCACCGGGCAGCAAAACACGCAGAGTACGAAAACCTTCGGCTTTCATCTGTTCTGCCGCACCCCCAGGGGGCCTTCCCTTGCCCCTGCGGGGCAATTCACCTTGTGTCGCCAGAGCCGAATTAAGCCATACGGGGCTGCAGCCTCATGGGCATAGAAAACGAGCTTGTGGGCTATATACCTCTGGCGGAAAAGTACGGCGCGGGCAGCAGGGATTTCAGCGATAATGATATTGTATACCTGAACAGCCCCAGCGACGCCCCGGCATACCCTAAGCCCTCAGGCATAGTTTCACGGCTGACCAAAAACGTGGAGCAGAAGGATGCCTGCTCTGCCTGCTATGGCAACCTTGTACACGCGTTGTACAGGATGGAGCACGAATACAGCAATACCTGCTGCGAGCACATATGCATAGGCCAGGGGTTTAAGGATAAGTTCATCGACGGAATAGGCATAGGCCGCTGCTGCAACTGCGCCTCTCAGCAGGTGATGGGCTGCCCGCCATCGGCGGAGGCCATAGTGCGCTTTCTCATGGACTGCGGCAGATAAGGAGAGATACCATGTTTTTACCTTACGGCAAAGGGCATATTGAATTTGATGCAGGCAAAAATCATACTGTTCTGAGCCCCGATTACGCAGGTATCAGGGCGGACAGGGCAGGAATAGACATAGTTCGTTCGGCCATGGAAAAACCAACAGGCAGCCGGCGGCTTTTTGAGCTATCAAAGGGAAAAAGGACATGCACGGTCATAATATCCGATCATACACGGCCGGTGCCAAGCAGGGACATACTGCCTGTAATGCTCTCTGAACTGCGGCAAGGTAATTCTAATATTGAAATAACTTTGCTTGTGGCCACTGGCCTGCACAGGCAAACCACCGCCGACGAGCTTCGCTACAAGCTGGGCGACAGTATATTTGGCCGAGAGAGGATAGCGGTACACGACTGCGACGATAAGGAAAACATGGTATATCTGGGGCAGCTGCCGTCCGGCTCGCCCTTGTATGTGAACCGCATAGCTGCGGAAGCCGATCTGCTTGTATCCGAGGGTTTTATAGAACCGCACTTTTTTGCAGGCTTTTCCGGGGGACGAAAGAGCGTGCTGCCGGGGGTAAGCGGCAGGCTTACTGTGCTGGGTAATCATTGCAGCAGCTTTATAGACCACCCCTGCGCCACCACAGGCGTGCTGGAGAATAACCCGATACATGAGGACATGAAAGCCGCAGCCAGAATGGCAGGGCTGGCCTTTATAGTAAATGCTATCATAGACGAAAACAAGCATACCGTTGCCGCATTTGCCGGAGACCCCATAGCAGCCCATGAAGCGGGGTGCGCCTATGTGAAGAAATATTTTACGGTGGATGCCATACCTGCAGACATAGTTGTTACCACCAACGGGGGTATGCCGTTGGACGGTAATATATATCAGTGCGTAAAGGGTCTTACCGCTGCGGAAGCTACGGCAAACGTGGGGGGCATCATAATAATCGTCGCAGAGTGCGCCGACGGCAAGGGGGGAGAGGCTTTTTACAGCACACTAAAGAACTGCAATTCCCCGGCCGAACTATACGATGAAATAATGGCCGTGCCCCAGGACAAGACCATACCAGACCAGTGGCAGAGCCAGATACTTGTACGCGTACTTAAAAAGCACAGGGTAATTTTTGTAACACGCCCAGAGCTTAAGGAAACGGTAGAGGAGATGAAGATGGCCTATGCCGAAAGCATAGCTGATGCTATGGCCATGGCGCGGAAAATGAAGGGCGAAAACGCATCCGTCACGGTTATTCCCGACGGGGTGTCGGTGATAGTAAGAAAAAATTTAGGCTATAAAAGCCCAGTTCAGTACAGGACTGAGCTGGGCCTTTAACTATATTGGTTTTCGCGTCTTCTGTTTATTGGCAGATGCACTTTGCCGTGGGATATTTATTTTGTACTTCATCAATAAAAAGTTGCGACCTCCTGCTCGGGCTTTTCGGCGGGCTCCACTGAGATTATGTTTAGTACCGGGCCCTTGCGCCCGTAAAACTTGCTGAAGCGCAGCTCTATCTTTGCAGTCACCGTGCCCCAGGTGCGGTTCTTCAGCTTGTTTGCGTCCAGCCACTTGCATACGAGGCCGCTGTACTGTATGTCCTGCACGCAGCAGGTCATGACGTGACGGCCCGCCACGAACATGTTGTCGGGCATTTTGGCGTTTTTGGCTATGAGGGCCTTGAAGCGCACCGTCTTGCCCGAATACTTTTCCATCTCCTCGGACATATCCCTGTACCAGAGGGCGTAGTCGCTGTCCTCTATGACTATGGGGTCGGCGTTCACGTCGAAGGGCAGGGGGTCTTCTATCTCGTCGTACTCTACCCTCCCGTCAGGGTACTCGTAGGCGATGTTCACACGGCGGGACACGCCGCGGATTACCTTGTGTATCTCCATCTTGTCAAGGTCCGGCGTGGCGCGGTTGAGCACTATGAGCTCGGCTGTCATCAGCTTGTCCACCATAAGGCTCCTCATGTTGGCGTTGTAGCTGAGGAAGCACCGGGCGTCCGCAAACATGAACTCCTGATAAACTATCCAGTTTTCCGGCATGGCCTGAGCAAGGTCGTTCAGGTTCCACATGCCGTTGTACTCTATGAGCACCCGCTCGGCCTTTGCTTTTTTCGCCAGCTCGTTCAGGTAAGCGGCGTTTATCTGCTCCGGTGAATCTATCTCCTGTATCAGTATGTTCTTTCCGCCGCCAGGGAACCTTGAGGGGTCCAGCTCCTCAATGCCCTCCTCGCACTGCAAAAGCAGCGTCTTTTCGCCGGAATTGAACCTTTCGTCCTCCAACGTCTCCTGCATAAAGCGGGTCTTGCCCCCCTCCAGGAAGCCGGTGAACATGTATACTGGGATCTCCTTCATAAAGCGCTTACGTTCCCTTCATCAGACGCCGAACAGCTCGGAAAGCTCATGCTCGTTGAGCTTGGAGCCTATGACGCAGAGGCGGCCCATAACGGAAGCGGAGCCTGTGCGTATATTGCTCTCGCCGGGCACGTAGTCGAAGTGTATCCAGCAGCCCTCGCCCTTTACTATGCCCTTGGCGCGCAGCACGGCGCCGTATTTCTCCCCATCGTCCAGCGCCGCAAGGTCTGCCTTGAGTTCGTCCATGGTAAAGGCCTTGGGTGTCTCCACTCCCCAGCTGGTAAACACCTCATCGGCATGGTGATGGTGGTGATGGCACTCGCATTCGGGATCGTCGCACTCCCCGCCGTCGTGATGGTGATGATGCTCATGCTCTTCGCCGTCATCGCCGTCATGATGGTGATGCCCGCAGCACTCGTGCTCATCGTCATCGTCGTGATGGTGGTGGCCGCAGCACTCGTGCTCATCGTCGTCATCGTCATGGTGGTGATGCTCATGCCGGCTCTCCTCCTTGAGAAGCTCAAGCTCTGCCTCAAGGGTGTTGCGCTTTTCCATGGCCTCCAGTATCTGGGCGCCTGTCAGCTCGCTCCAGGGGGTGACTATGAGGGAGGCATTCGGGTTGTGCTCCCGGAGAAGGGCTATATCGGTATTCAGCTTATCCGGGCTTATCTCGCCGGTGCGGCTGAGTATAATTGCGTTGGCGTGCTCTACCTGGTCGTTGAAGAACTCCCCGAAGTTCTTCATGTACATCTTGCACTTGTTTGCATCCACAACGGCCGTGAAGCTGTTGAGCTGCAGGGCGTCAGAGCCTACGTTCTGCACCGCCCGTATAACGTCGCTGAGCTTGCCCACGCCGGAGGGCTCTATAAGTATGCGGTCGGGGGCGTACTCGTCCACAACCTTCCTGAGCGCCTTGCCGAAGTCGCCTACCAGGCTGCAGCAGATGCAGCCGGAGTTCATCTCGGTAACCTCTATCCCGGCGTCCTGCATGAAGCCGCCGTCTATGCCTATCTCGCCGAATTCGTTCTCTATGAGCACCAGCCTTTCGCCCTTGTAGGCCTCGGCTATGAGCTTCTTTATAAGGGTGGTCTTGCCAGCGCCCAGAAAGCCGGAAAAAATATCAACCTTGGTCATTTGCTTTTACATCTCTTTCCCTAAGTTTTTCTTATTTGAAAAGGGCAGCCCCTTCCCAACTTTGTATTATAGACCAGCCCACGCCGATTATTCAAGCTGTTTTGCCCAACTTCACAGCCTGTTGACAATGTTTCTTGAAGATAAGCTCCGATGTTGGTATTATTATTATGCAAATACACAAAAGGAGCCGTTCCCAATGAAATTCCCTCTGGAAGAAGTCACTCATACAGATAACATAAAGCTTTCCGACGACGGGCGCTCGGTGGTGATAATCGATCAGACGCTGCTGCCCAACAGGCTGGAATACATAGCGCTTACCACAAGAGAGGAGATGTTCGAGGCGATAGCCATGCTCCGCGTGCGCGGCGCTCCGGCAATAGGCATATGCGCGGGCTACTGCGCCTACTGCCTGGCCCTTCAGGCCCCCCACGATTCCTTCGACGATTTCTACGACCACTGGGTGGAGGACTGCCGCTATCTCAACGGCTCCCGCCCTACGGCGGTAAACCTCAGCTGGGCGCTGAACCGCATGCTGGACGCCGCTGAGGATCACCGGGATATGCCTGTGGAGGCGGTGCTTTCGGCGCTGAAGCGGGAGTGCCTTGCCATACACAGCGAGGATATGGAGATGTGCCGCAAAATATCCGAATACGGCCTTTCCCTCCTTCACGATGGGGACGGGGTGCTGACCCACTGCAACGCGGGGCCCCTGGCCACCTCCCGCTACGGCACGGGGCAGGGGCCGCTGTTCCTTGCAAGGGAGCGGGGCATGGATATAAGGGTATTCGCGGACGAGACCAGGCCCCTCCTGCAGGGCGCCCGGCTTACGAGCTTTGAGCTGTACAACGCCGGCGTGGACGTCACCCTTATATGCGACAGCATGGCGTCAATAGTCATGAAAAACGGCTGGGTGCAGTGCTGCATGGTGGGCTGCGACAGGGTAGCCGCCAACGGCGACACAGCAAACAAAATAGGCACCAGCGGCGTAGCCATACTTGCAAAGCACTACGGCATACCCTTCTACGTGCTGGGCCCTACCTCCACCATAGATATGAGCTGCACCACAGGGGAGGACATAAATATCGAGCTCCGGGACGGGGAAGAGATCCGGAGCAGATTCTTCGCGGAGCCTGTTGCGCTGCCCGATGTCAAGTGCTACAACCCCGCCTTCGATGTGACGGACAATTCGCTTATCTCCGCCATTATCACGGAAAAGGGCATATGCCGCCCGCCCTACTCCGAGAGCTTAAAGAAGCTTTTTGAAGATCAGCCCCTATAAGGCCCGTAAATACTCAAAAACCCCGGGGTTGATAAGGGGCCGCAGCCCCTTATGGCTTTATTCGGATTTGGCGACATGTGCGGCAAATCCGCAAAAGGCGCTTGCGTAGCAAGGCTTTCCCTGCATGAGGTGCTGGCCGCGCCATAGGCGCAAGCACCGAATGAGAAAACTCAAAAAAGTGGCGTTTAGCCACTTTTTTGACACTCTGAAGCGGCGTAAAGCCGCTTTTTTGAGTTTTTGCTTTTATAATCCCATCTCTTCCTTGACTTCCCTGAAGCACTTGACCGCGAAGTCAAGATCCTCCTTGGTATGGCCGGCGGAGATCTGGGTACGTATGCGGTCCCTGCCCTTGGGCACCACGGGATAGCAGAAGCCTACCACGTATACGCCCTTCTTGAGCATTCGGGCGGCAAACTCGTTGGCTACCTTGGGGTCATAGAGCATTACGGGCACTATGGGATGCTCGCCGGGCAGCAGGTCGAAGCCGCACTTTTCCATCTCGGCGCGGAAGTAGCGGGCATTTTCGTGTACCTTGTCCCGGAGGGCGGTGCTCTCGGTCAGCATATCGATGGTCTTGCAGGCCGCGGCGCAGATAGCGGGGGCAACGGTATTTGAAAAGAGGTATGGACGGCTGCGCTGGCGGAGCAGGTCCACTATCTCCTGCCTTGCGGCGGTGTAGCCGCCGGAAGCCCCGCCCAGAGCCTTGCCCAGGGTACCGGTGATGATATCCACCCGGCCTTCAACTCCGCAATACTCGGAGGTGCCGCGGCCGTGCTCGCCCATGAAGCCTACTGCGTGGCTGTCGTCCACCATTACCAGCGCGTCAAACTCGTCGGCCAGGTCGCATATGCCCTTAAGGTTGGCTATGTAGCCGTCCATGGAGAACACGCCGTCGGTGGCGATGAGCTTTATCTTGCAGCCGGAATCCTTTGCGTCCTGAAGCTTGGCGCGAAGGTCTTCCATATTGTTGTTCTTATAGCGATACCTCTTGGCCTTGCAGAGGCGCACGCCGTCTATTATGGAGGCGTGGTTCAGCTCGTCGGATATCACGGCGTCCTCGGGGCCCAGCAGGGTCTCGAACAGGCCTCCGTTTGCGTCGAAGCAGGAGGAGTACAGTATGCAGTCGTCCATCTTTACAAAGTTGGCTATCTTATGCTCCAGCTCCTTGTGCAGCCCCTGGGTGCCGCAGATGAAGCGCACGGAGGAGAGGCCGAATCCCCATTTGTCATAGCTGGCCTTTGCGGCCTCGATAAGCTCCTTGCTGTCGGAAAGGCCAAGGTAGTTGTTCGCGCACATATTGAGCACGTTCTTCGCCTCGGTGGTGTCTATGCGCGCCTTCTGGGGGGTAGTGATTATGCGTTCGTTCTTATAGGTGCCGGATTCCCTGATGCTTTGGAGCATCTCGCCGTAATGCTTAAGTGCGGATTTCATATGCTGTTCCTTTCTATGTTATTTTTTATTGCGGGATTCCCTTACTTTGTCCAGTCAAGCACTACCTTGCCGCTCCTGCCGCTGTTCATGGCCTCGAAGCCCTTGTCGAAATCGCGATAGTTGAAGCGGTGGGTGATCATGGGAGTCATGTCAAGGCCGCCCTCCACCATGGTTATCATCTTGTACCAGGTCTCGTACATCTTGCGGCCGTATACGCCCTGAAGGGTCAGGCTGTTCCAGATGACCTTGTTTATGTTTATCTCTATGTTGCCGGGGTGTATGCCCAGAAGGGCGATCTTGCCGCCGTTGCGCATGTTGTCTATCATGGTGTTCAGGGCCGCTACGTTGCCGCTCATCTCCAGGCCTACGTCAAAGCCCTCTACCATGTGCTGGGGCCCGAATATGCTCTCCAGTTTGTCGTGCGCTACGTTCACCGTGGCTGTGGCGCCCATCTTCCTTGCCATCTCCAGCCGGTAGTCGTTCACGTCGGTGACCACTACGCTGCGTGCGCCGTTGCGCCTGCAGATGGCGGTGGCCATCATGCCTATGGGGCCTGCGCCGGTGATGAGCACGTCCTCGCCTATCACATCGAACATGAGGGCGGTATGTGTGGCATTGCCCAGCGCGTCAAAGAAGGATACCACGTCCTCCGGGATACCGTCTGGTATGGGCACCACATTGCTTGCCGGTATGCAGAGGTATTCCGCAAACGCGCCGTCACGGTTCACGCCCACACCCTTTGTGTGGCGGCAGTACTGACCGTTGCCGGCACGGCAGTTGCGGCAGTGGCCGCATACAATATGGCCTTCGCCGGATACTATCTGGCCTACGTGGTAGGCCGTTACGCCGGGGCCCAGCTCCGCTATCTCGCCCACGTACTCGTGGCCTATCACCATGGGGGGCTTTATGGTCTCCTGCGCCCACTGGTTCCAGTTGTAGATGTGTACGTCAGTGCCGCATATAGCGGTCTTGTGGATCTTGATAAGCACTTCGCCCATGCCTGGCACAGGCTTTGGTACCTGAGTCAGAACAAGCCCTTTTTCCGGTGCCGCTTTTACCAATGCGTCCATCATTTCCATTTTTTTGCCGCTCCTGTTTTATAAAAATAAGATTTGCCAGGGAATTGACCTTCTCTGTGTCCGTATTCAAAGGACATCTAATAATAGTATATATCAAATTTTGCCGTTGTAAAGAGCTTATATCATGTTTTTCCATGTTCGTGTCCTGCGGACTGTTGTCTTTTTCGCGGCCACCTCAGGTTTACAAAGTCTTAATAGCGCAAAACGGCGACATGTGATATAATAGCCTTAAATATGGATACTCATTTCATTTCCCTACATTCTGAAAGGAGATATATAACAACATGGGTCTTTTACAGGCAGGAATAGGCGCGCTGAGCGGCGTACTGGCCGATCAGTGGCGCGAATACTTCTACTGCGACTCCATGCCGGAGAACGTCCTGATGACCAAGGGCGTAAAGCGCACGGGCAGCCGCAACGCCAACGCCAAGGGCGAGGACAACATCATCACCAACGGCTCCATTATCGCCGTAAACGAGGGCCAGTGCATGATGATCGTAGAGCAGGGCGCCATAGTGGAGTTCTCTGCGCAGGCGGGAGAATTCGTGTGGGACAATTCCACCGAGCCTTCCATATTCTACGGCAACCTTAGCGACAACCTCAAGTCCACCTGGGAGATATTGAAGAAGCGCTTCACCTTCGGCTCTAACCCGGCGAAGGACCAGCGTATCTATTACTTCAACACCAAGGAGATAATCGGCAACAAGTACGGCACCGCCAACCCCGTCCCCTTCCGTGTGGTATATAACAACATAGGCGCAGGGCTGGAGCTTGAGGTATCCGTAAAGTGCTTCGGCGAATATTCCTATAAGATAACCAACCCCATGCTGTTCTACAAGAACGTATGCAGCAACGTCACCGACAGCTACACCCGGGACCGCATAGACTCCCAGATGCGCTCCGAGATGATGACCGCACTGCAGCCCGCCTTCGCCCGCATCAGCGATATGGGCATAAAGTATAGCTCCCTCCCCGGCCACACCACAGAGCTGGCCCAGTGCCTGAACGAGGAGCTTTCCGCAAAGTGGCGCGACCTGCGCGGCATAGAGATGGTTTCCCTTGGCATCAGCTCCATCAAGGCCAGCGACGAGGACGAGCAGCGCATCAAAGAATTGCAGCAGAGCGCGGCCCTCAGGGATCCCACTATGGCGGCTGCATATCTGGCAAGCTCCCAGGGCGCGGCAATGCAGAATGCTGCCAAAAACGAGGGCGCAGGCGCATTCGCAGCCTTCGCCGGCATCAACATGGCTCAGGGCATGGGCGGCAACGTAGGCAACCTGTTCCAGATGGGTCAGCAGCAACAGCAGTATCAGCAGCCCGCCCAGCAGCCAGCCCAGCAGCCGGCCCCCGCAGCCAACGGCTGGAAGTGCGAGTGCGGCGCGGTGAACACCGGCAAGTTCTGCATGGAGTGCGGCAAGCCCCAGCCCAAGGCTGAAGGCTGGACCTGCACCAACTGCGGCGCGGTGAACAAGGGCAAGTTCTGCATGGAGTGCGGCGCGAAGAAGCCCGACTCCGCACCTCTTTACAAGTGCGACAAGTGCGGCTGGGAGCCCAATGACCCCAAGAACCCGCCCAAGTTCTGCCCCCAGTGCGGCGACCCATTCAACGATAACGACGTAAAGAAGTAAAACGATGCTTTTTTCCACAGGGGGTGAGCCAGCTCGCTCCCTGTGTTTTGAATTTAAGCGAAAAACCGGTATAATAAAAATATACGGAGGGACAGGCAATGCGCCGCAAGGATAGAGAGATAACCGACATATGCGCAATATTGGAGCTTGTATCCGAATGCAAGGTCTGCCGCCTCGCCATGACAGACGGCGGCGTCCCCTACATAGTGCCGCTGAACTACGGCTATGAGTACGCGGACGGTGCGCTGACCTTCTACTTTCACAGCGCCAAAGAGGGCCGCAAGCTGGAAATACTAAAAAAGAACCCCACGGTATGCCTCGAGCTGGACGGCCGGGGCGAGCTTGTTGAAGACGCGAACCCCTGCGCCTATGGCTACACCTTCGCCAGCGTCATAGGTACCGGCAATGTGGAGTTCATAGAGCATACGGAAGAAAAAATATACGCCCTGAACAGGATAATGAAGCATCAGGCGGGCATAGAGGCGCCCTTCACCGCCAGTATGGCGGATGCCGTATGCCTGTATAAGATGACCACCAATGATTTCACCTGCAAGATAAGAGCAAAGTAATGTAACATACCATATACGCACATACAGATGAATTAACCGGCAGAAATGCTGTATAAATACTGATTTTATAAAATACACTCACGAAAGGCGCCATAAATGATACGCTGCGGCTTTGAGCAGGGTGCGGCCCTGATGGGCTGTACCTCTGTGCAGAACATCTTCATACTGGAGTACATGCCCAAGGCACCCGAGCTATACTGCAAGGTATACCTTTTCGGCCTTATGCAGTGCGGCTGCCGGAGGCTGGAAAACGCCGACCTCTGCGCGTCCCTCGGCATCGACAGCGCCAAGGCGGTGGAGGCCTTCTTATACTGGCAGGACATGGGCCTGCTGCGCATAGTGGAGCAGGAGCCGTTAAGCGTTGAATATTTATCCGTTCAGGCAGGGCCCGTCACCGGCGGCACCCGCAAGTACGCCCCGCTCGTTTCGGCGCTTCGTCAGGTATGCGGCGCGCGGGTGCTCACCCCCGGCGAGCTTTCAAAGATATACGATTGGATAGAGGTATTCGGCCTGGAGGAGGCGGCGGCAGTAATGCTTGTACGCCGCTGCATGGAGCTGAAGGGGCCCTCCGTCAAGATACAGTTCATGGACAAGATGGCCCGGGAATGGGCCAAAGAAGGGGTGCTTACCGCCGCAGACGCGGAGCAGCGCATAAAGCTGGACACCGAGCTTCAGGGCGGCGCAAAGGCCATACTTGCCCGCTGGCGCAAGGGACGCATGGCCACGGAGGATGAGCTTGCCCTGTATAAGAAATGGACAGAGGAATGGGGCATGACGCTGGACGAGATACTTTCCGCCTGCCCCGCCATGACCTCTTCAGATAAGCCCACCTTCGCATACCTGAACGCCATACTGGAGGGCATGCGCATGGAGGGAGGGGTGCAGGAGGCCATTAAGTCCGCCGCGTTCACCGAGGAGCTTGCCCGGGAGATTTATTCCCGCGCCGGGCTAAAGGGCGCGCCGGGGCGCAGGGAAAAGGAAGCGGTAAGCACATGGACGGTATCCTGGCACATGCAGCCGGAGGCGGTGCTGCTGGCAGCTGAACGTTCAGCAGGCTACAGCCACCCCTTCGACAGGACCCGCCGGCTCATAGAGCAGCTGCACGAAAAGGGCGTTACCACTCTGCAGCAGGCCAGGAAGGCCATAGAGGAGTTGGAAAAGCAGCCCGCCGCAGAGGGCGGCAAAAAGCAGCAATCCTCTTACTTTATGAACTACGGCCAGCGCAAATACTCCGACGAGGATCTAAAGAGCATCGGAATAACCCTCTTGGAGGACGAGGAGGACAAAAAATGAAGCCTACGCCGGAGCTGATATACGAATACAGAATGAGCCGCGAAAGGGCGGAGCGGGAGGCCAGGGAGCGCCGGGAGGCCGCATGTACGGCCATACCGAGGCTCAGGGAAATAGCCGACCAGCGCCGCCGTCTGGCCTTCGACACAGGGCTTATAATAATGCGGGGGGAGGACTCGTCTGAGCTGCGCAATAAAGTTGAGCAGCTGGACAAAGAAGAGCTGAATTTGCTTCTTTCGGCCGGTTTGCCGCCAGACCATATGTTGCCACACTATCGCTGTAAAGCCTGTAACGATACCGGTTATGTGGGGGATACGGTGAAAAAGCTCTGTCCCTGCATGAAAGCCCGCATTCTGGAAGAAATGTACGCCACATCGGGCATCAATACGCAACAGAGTTTCGCAATGTTTCGCTCCGACATATACCCGTGCGACCGCCAGAAGCGCATTGCCCTGAAGGCAAAGGAGCTTTGCCAGGGGTACGCCGCCTCCTTCCCAAAGTGCGACCCTATGGGGATACTGCTCATGGGCGGCACAGGCCTCGGCAAGAGCTACCTGCTAAACGCCATAGCTTTGGAGGTATCCTCCAGGGGCTACGACGTATACAAGGCCTCCGCCTACAACCTCATCAACGCCTTTATGGAGAGCATACGGGGCAGGGGCGAAAGTCCGGACATTCTCGCCCCTGATCTCATGATAATAGACGACCTGGGCACAGAGCCCATGATAAACTCCGTCACCCGGGAGACGCTTTTTTCCATCCTCAACGAGCGGCAGAGCGCCAGGAAGGCCACCCTTTGGGCCACCAACAGGAGCCTTGACGACATTCTCGCAAGCTACGGAGACAGATTCTTTTCCCGCCTCGTAGCGCCCCGGGAGACCATGGTGCTGCGGCTGGAGGGAGACGACCTCCGGCTCAGGCTCAAATAAAGCTTATTGCATTACGCTTATATATACCAGTCTGTCGAAAATCCCGGGGTTGATAAGGGGCCGCAGCCCCTTATATTCAATCCGGCTCTGACGACACAAGGTGAATTGCACCGCTGGGGCAAGAGAAGGCCCCCTGGGGGGTGTGCGTCAGAACGGATGAAAACCCAGAGGTTTTCGTACTTTGCGGGTTTTGCCGCCCGGGAGCTAATGCGAGAGGCAAAACCCGTAAAAGCTCGAAAAAGTGGCGTTCAGCCACTTTTTCGAAAGTCTCATATATTTTAAGGAGTGACTTTTTTGATGTTTAGGGTAAGACGCTTACTGGCCCCATTTGTGCTGTGCATTGCGCTTTTGTTCTCAGAAGCGCAGGCCTTCACCATAGCATGGCTCAGCGATACCCAGAACTATCACAATGCCTACAAGCCCATCTTCGATGGCATGACCCAGTGGATAGCCGACAACAGGGAGGCTCTGGATATACGCTTTGTTTTCCATACCGGCGACGTGGTAGGCAGCTGGAGCTCCGAGGACCAGTGGCGGCAGGCCAGGGAATCCATGGACATACTCAGCAACGCCTCCATTCCCTTCCTTGCGGCATGCGGCAACCACGATATAGGCTATAGGATGAACTACGCCAACTTCCTGAAATACGTGCTCAGCCTCCGCCCCGCCTCCATGTCTCAGGAATACGGCGATACCGGCAGCCGCTATGAGCTGTTTTCAGCAAACGGCCGGGACTACATATTCATGGGCATAGCCTTCTCCAACAAGGGACCCAGTGAAGACGAGGTAAACTGGATAAACGGAGTATTGCGGCAATACAGCAGCAGGGACGCCATAATAATCACCCACAGCTACCTTAAAAAGAGCGCTTCCTATACCACCCAGGGAAAGGCCATATTCGAAAAGATAGTAAAGGCCAACCCCAACGTTTTTCTGGTGCTGTGCGGCCACTGCCGGGATATCTCCTACAAAAACGTGCAGCTTGACGACGACGGCGACGGCGATCCGGACAGGACGGTATACGCCATTCTCTCCAACTTCCAGGGCAGCAAGGCCGGCGGAGGCGGGTACATGCGCATACTGGACTTCAGGGACAGCGATATATACATCTACACCTACTCCCCCTATTACGATTCCTGCGAATACCCCAAGGGCAAAACCGAGGCTACCGTGCCCCTGCCCTGATTGCGGTATATGGCGAAATAGGGTATAATACCGCCATGGAAGAAGAAAAAGACATCTTAACTGAAGAAAATAACGAGTCGGAAATACCAGTGGAAGCCGAAATGATAGATCAGGCGGTTGAAGAGGCGGCGGAACACGCCGGCGGGGGGGACGACGGCTTTTTCGGCAAGTACATATGGGATGAGGAAACGGGCAGGCTGTACGAGATAACCGAGGATCCAAAAAAGAAGTGGGACAGGCTGCTCCCGCTGCTGCTGATTGCGCTGCCGGTAACAGCCCTGGCCTTTGGCATCGCCAAGGGTTCCTCGCTTCTGCCGCCGGAATGCTACAACGGCGCCTCCATACTGTCCGAAAGCAATGTGGGGGAACAGCTTGCCCAGCCTAAAGCTTACGGAGTAAGCGACGCTGAAGAGGCAACGGCCGAGAACAGCCCCGACACAGAGCAGGCCATGGCGCCGGAACAGTATACGCCCTGCGCCATAGTCATAGACGGCAGGACAAGGGCGGTGCTGGCCAGCACCGAGGCCGCGGAATCGCTGCTGGAGGAAGTCAGGAGCTACTTCGACGGCAAGGTGACGGAATCCGGCGACCGTACCACCGAACTTTACAGTGGGGTAGAGATGCAGCCCCAGCCCGATGCAAAGCCCGAAGACATTTCCAGCTACGACCAGGTATACGAAAAGTTCACCTCCTCAAGCAGTCCTCTGAAGGTCATTACCACTGTGACGAGCAGCGAAACGAAGGAGCTGCCCTTCGACTCAAAGGTAGAGAAAGACCCCACACTGGTGGCCGGCACCGGCATTACCCTCACCTTAGGCAGGGCGGGCAGCAGAACCACCGTGAACCATACGGTATACATAAACGGCGAAAAGAGCTCCAGCCGCAGCAAGAGCGAAACAGTTACGGCGGAACCCCAGGATACGGTAATACTTCAGGGCACCGATAAAAAGAGCGGCGGCGAGCCGGGCAGGCACGAGGGCAAGGAGGGCAGAAAGCCCGAGGCGCTCAGCTTTGCTTCCCCCGTAGCGGAGGGAGAGATAATCTCAAACTACGGGCAAAGGGACGGCGTGCTGCATCTTGGCCTGGACTACGAGGCCAAGGCCGGAGACCCGGTGCTGTCCAGCGAGGGAGGCACCGTGGTCTGCGCCATAAATCGGGGCGGCTACGGCAACATCATAGAGATAGACCACGGCGAAGGGTTCGTCACCCGCTACGCCCACCTGAGCCAGCTCTCCGTGGCTCCCGGCGATAAGGTAGCCAAGGGCCAGATCATAGGCAAGGCCGGTGACTCAGGCAGCTGTACCGAAGCACATCTGCACTTTGAGCTCAGGATTGACGGCATAGCCTACAATCCAAGATATTACTTAGAAAAGTAACTCCCGGCGGGAGCGGCTGCGCCGCTCCTTTTTGCCGTCCTGTTTGTCTTGCCAAAAACACCGCAGGCATAGTATAATTATCAGGTTAGAGAGGGATTATCCCCTCGTTGGATAAAGAATTATTTTTTTCGGGAGCATAAATGGCGTATTACAGAATAAACGGCGGAAAACGCCTTGAGGGCGCGGTGACTATAAGCGGGGCGAAAAACGCCGCCCTTGCCATAATACCCGCCGTCATACTCTCAGGCGAAAGCTGCCTCTTGGAAAACCTGCCCGAGATAGAGGATGTGCGCATAGTGGAGGAGATACTCACCAGCATGGGCGCGGATATTTCCCGCACGCCGGACGGCAGTATGCGCATAGACCCCTCCGGCATAAGCACCTTCAGCGTAACGGGGGAAATGGTCAGCTCCATGCGCGCCTCATACTATCTTTTAGGGGCGCTGCTGGGCCGGTATAAGAAGGCGGAGATAGCCCTCCCCGGCGGCTGCGCCATAGGCCAGCGGCCCATAGACCAGCATATTAAGGGCATGCGGGCGCTGGGCGCGGATATAGTGATACAGGGCGGCTCCGTAAAGGCAAGGGCGGATAGGCTCAGGGGCGCGGAGATATATCTGGACGTGGTGAGCGTGGGCGCCACCATAAACATAATGCTGGCGGCGGTGGCCGCCGAGGGGCAGACCATAATCGCCAACGCCGCAAAGGAGCCCCATGTGGTGGACGTGGCCAACTTCCTCAATATGATGGGGGCGAACGTAAAGGGCGCGGGCACCGACGTTATCCGCATACAGGGCGGGCGCAGGCTCCATGGCTGCACCTACGCCGTAATACCCGACCAGATAGAGGCGGGTACATTTATGATAGCCGCCGCCGCCACCCGGGGCGACGTGATAATCAACAACGTCATCCCCACCCACCTTGAGGCCATATCCGCCAAGCTCATGGAGTGCGGCGTGACCGTCACGGAGGGGGACGACGGGCGGGACTTCTTCATCCGCGTATCCGCAGACAAGCGGCCCCGGGCCGTCAACATAAAGACGCTGCCCTATCCCGGCTTCCCCACAGACCTTCAGCAGCCCATGATGGCGCTTCTGGCCACGGCGGAGGGCAACAGCTTCATAATGGAAAACATATTCGAGAACCGCTTCAACCACGTGCCGGAGCTTGCCAAGATGGGAGCCAGCATTTCAATAAGCTCCCGCACGGCCACGGTGGAGGGAGTGGAAAGGCTCTACGGCGCGCCCCTTTGCGCAAGCGACCTGAGGGCGGGCGCCGCCCTGGTCATAGCCGCCCTTGCCGCCGAGGGCGAGAGCACCATAAGCCAGATACACTTTATCGACCGGGGCTACGAGTTCCTGGAGCAGAAGCTCCGCGCACTGGGCGCGGACATAATGCGCATAGAAGAATAAGAAAGCGACAGGAGAATTTACATAATATGGAAAACAAGCAGCGCATCGCTGCCGCAATAGCGGCACAGACCGGACTGGAAGCGGATCAGCTCAGGGACTGGCTGGAAACTCCTCCCGACCCCGCCATGGGCGACTACGCCTTCCCCTGCTTCCGCCTGGCAAAGACCATGCGCAAGGCCCCTCCCGCCATAGCCGCAGAGCTTGCAGGGAGCATAGGCCACATAGACGGCATAGCCTCCATGGAGGCCAAGGGGGGCTACCTTAACTTCTTCGCGGATAAGACCGCCTTCGTGCGGGATACGCTCAACAAGGTGCTTGCTCAGGGCGACAGCTACGGCGACAGCGACCTTGGCGGCGGCAGGAACGTCTGCGTGGAGTATTCCTCCATAAACATCGCCAAGCCCTTCCACATAGGCCATCTGCCCAGCACCGCCATAGGCAACTCCCTTTACAGGATATACAAGGCGCTGGGCTACAACGCCATAGGCATAAACCACCTGGGGGACTGGGGAACCCAGTTCGGCAAGATGATAGTCGCCTATAAAAAATGGGGGGACAAGCCGGTGCCCCAATGCACCGTGCGTGAGCTGGTAAAGCTCTATGTCCGCTTCCACGAGGAGGCGGAAAAGCACCCCGAGATGAACGACGAGGCCCGGGCCTGGTTCAAGAAGATCGAAAGCGGCGACAAGGAGGCCGTTACCCTCTGGCAGCAGTTCAAGGACCTTACCCTCAAGGAGGTCGGCAAGGTATACGACCGGCTGGGGGTACGCTTCGACAGCTACGCGGGCGAAAGCTTCTATGAGGACAAGATGGGCGCGGTCATAGACGAGCTGCGCCAGAAGGGGCTGCTCACCGTTGACAAGGGCGCGACATTGGTTGACCTTTCCGCATACGATATGCCCCCCTGCATAATACTCCGCTCCGACGGGGCAACCCTTTACGCCACCCGTGATCTTGCGGCGGCCATATACCGCAAAAAGACCTACGACTTCGTAAAATCCCTCTACGTTGTGGCCTACCAGCAGAACCTGCACTTTAAGCAGTTCTTCAAGGTGCTGGAGCTCATGGGCAATGATTGGGTGAAGGACTGCGAGCACGTCAACTTCGGCATGGTATCCATGGAGGAGGGGACCCTCTCCACCCGCCACGGCAACGTGGTATACCTTGAGGACGTGCTGGACGCGGCGGTGGAAAAGACCGGCAAAATAATCGAGGAAAAGAGCCCCGACCTTCCCGATAAGGACGAGGTAGCAGCGGCGGTGGGCGTTGGCGCGGTGGTGTGGAGCATGCTCTACAACAGCCGCATAAAGGACGTGACCTTCTCATGGAAAAAGGTCCTGAACTTTGACGGGGAGACGGGGCCATACGCCCAGTACACCCACGCCCGCTGCTGCTCGGTGCTGCGCAAGGCGGGAAGCTATGACGTTAACGCCATAGACCCCTCCTGCTTCGCCGACGACGCCACGGCATCTCTCGCCAAGGCCATAGCGGCCTTCCCGTCGGCGGTGCTGGCGGCGGCGGAAAAGAACGAGCCTTATATCGTCTCCCGCGCCACGATGGAGGTCTGCACGGCCTTCAACAAATTCTATTTCTGCAACCAGATAATCACGGAGGATGCAGGCGTATCCGCCGCCCGATTGGCCCTTACGGACGCCGCGAGGATCACCATAAAGAAGGGCCTTTACCTCGTCGGCCTTCAGGCGCCGGAGCGTATGTAAGGCCGAGCGCAGCGAGAGGCAAAAACCGAAAAAAACTCGCATAAATGGCGTTATGCCATTTATGCGAAAGCATATCTTTTAGGAGGAAAGAAAAATGCTGGATATAAAACGCATTCGTCAGAATCCCGAGGCGCTGGTGGAAGCCATGCGCAAGCGCCGCAATAAGGGCGCGGACGTCACCGCCCTTTTGGAGCTGGACGCAAAGCGCCGCGAGGTAATGCAGGAGGTGGAGCAGCTCAAGGCAAAGCGCAACGAGGGCTCCGCCAAAGTCCCCGCCATGAAGAAGGCGGGCGAAGACACCACCGCCCTGATGGCTGAAATGAAGGAGCTGGGCGCAAGGGTAAAGGAGCTGGACGACCAGATAGCAAAGATGGACGAGGAGCTTCAGTCCATGCTCATGAGCGTTCCCAACATACCCCATGAGTCCGTGCCCGAGGGGGCGGACGACAAGGCCAACGTGGAGGTGCGCCGCTGGTCAGAGCCCACGAAGTTCGACTTCGAGCCCAAGGCGCATTGGGACATAGGTGAGGACTTGGGCATACTGGATTTCGCCACCGCAGGAAAGATAACCGGCGCCCGCTTCACGGTATACAGGGGCCTGGGCTCCCGCCTGGAACGCGCCATAATAAACTACTATCTGGATACCCATACGCAGAACGGCTATACCGAGATATTTCCTCCCTATATGGTAAACCGGGCTTCCATGACCGGCACCGGCCAGCTTCCCAAATTCGAGGAGGACGCCTTCAAGGTAGCCAATACCGATTACTTTCTTATCCCCACCGCCGAGGTTCCCGTCACCAACATGCTGCGGGGGGAGATAGTGGACGGCGATACGCTGCCCATCAAGTATTGCGCATACAGCGCCTGCTTCCGCAGCGAAGCGGGCTCCGCAGGCCGGGATACCCGGGGGCTTATCCGCCAGCATCAGTTCAACAAGGTGGAGCTTGTTAAGTTCACAAAGCCCGAGGACAGCTATGACGAGCTGGAGTCCCTGACCCGGGACGCCGAGAAGGTGCTGCAGGGCCTCGGCCTGCCCTATCATGTAGTAGTGCTCTCCACAGGCGATCTGGGCTTCTCCAGCGCCAAGACCTACGACATAGAGGTATGGATGCCCAGCTACGGCAGGTATGTGGAGATAAGCTCCTGCTCCAACTTTGAGGACTTCCAGGCGCGCCGCGCCCAGATACGCTTCCGCCGGGAAAAGGGCGCCAAGCCGGAGCTTGTGCACACCCTCAACGGCTCCGGCGTAGCCGTAGGCCGCACCGTCGCCGCCATACTGGAGAATTACCAGCAGCCCGACGGCACCGTGAAGGTACCCGATGTGCTGGTAAAGTACATGGGCTGCGAATATATCGGAAAGTAAACATTTCGCTAAAAAGTGGCTAAGCGCCACTTTTTTTATTTTCTGATAAGCCTGCGGTATTCGGTAGGCGGCAGTCCGTAGGCCTTTCGGAATTGGGCGGTGAATTTGCTCTGGCTCCCGTAGCCCACCCCATTGGCTATCTCCGCCATGCTTTGGTCGGTATCCTTTAATAATTCCGCCGCCCTTTCCATACGGTGTTCCTTTATGTGGGCGGCTATTGAGCTTCCGTATACCGCCCTGAAAAGCTCCTTCATGGTAGATGGGTTCATGAGGAACCGCTTGGAAAGCTCCTCGATGGTGATCCTGCTGGAAAGATCCTCGGTAAGCAGGTCGTGTACCCTGTGTATGGTCTCTATCTGCTCCAGGGGGTAGCCGCCGTAGTCCTGCCCGGCTTTTTCGTCCGGGTTCAGGGAACGGGGCGCCGCTGCTTCCGCCGCATCCTCCTCCGGGCAGGCTATCTCCATGGTGCGCTCTATCATAATGTGCAGCAGCCTCGCCTGCTCCGTATCCGCCGCCCTATAGCATACCTCCTTGCCCTCTCTGCGGCTGACTATCAGGCCGCTGGTCTTGAGCTGCTTCAGGTGGTGGGATACCGCAGGGCTGGACATATCCATAAGCGCCGATATGTTCAGCACGCACTCCTCGCAGTGGCATAAAAGCCAGAATATGCGTATCCTGCTGCTGTCTGAAAGCTGGCGGAAAAGCTCGGATACCGTCTGGAAATGCTCTACCCTTTGCAGACAGGCCTCAAGGTGCTCCGTCTTGTCGTCGTCGCGGTGATGGTGGGGAAGCTGCAACATATTATTGTCCTCCTTGCGCCGCCTGTTCCGTTTGGAAGGACTTTTCGCCCAAAAAGAAGGTAGGCCGGCGGCTGTGTTGACTTTAAGCCCTGATGAGATTATACTTTTCTCATAACGATTAAACAAGTACTTAATTGTTAGATTAGGATATAGATTTTGAGAGGAGAATGAGTACCGTGAAGAAGACCTACCGCATCGAGGTGGACTGCGCCAACTGCGCCAACCTCATGGAGGAAGCCGCCAACAGGACCGAGGGCGTCCAAAAGGCCGTAGTAAATTTCATGACCCAGAAGCTGATAGTGGAATTCGCGGAGGGCAGCGATGAAAAGGCTGTAATGAAAGAGGTCGTGCGCGCCTGCAAGCGGGTCGAAGAGGACTGCGAGATATATCTGTAATTCTCACAATATCTCTGCGCTCCTTAAAATAAAGGGGCGCTGTTTTCCGAAGGGAGCGTCATATGAACAGGAAACAGAAAAAAATGCTTATCCGCATAGCCATAGCGGCCCTGCTGCTTGCGGCGGTGAAGCTGTTCAAAATAGGCGGCTGGGCAGGGACCGCGCTCTACGCCGCAAGCTATATAACCATAGGCTACGATATACTGTGCAAGGCCTTCCGGGGCATAATCAACCATCAGGTCTTCGATGAAAACTTCCTCATGGCCGTAGCCACCGTAGGCGCCATAGCTCTGGCCATATACGAGAAAACCGGCGACTTTGCCGAGGCGGTATCCGTAATGCTGTTCTACCAGATAGGAGAGCTGTTCCAGAGCTACGCCGTGGGCAAGAGCCGCAGGAACATCGCGGCATTGATGGATATCCGTCCCGACTACGCCAATATCGAAAGGGACGGCTCTCTTGAGCAGGTAGATCCGGACCAGATCCCTGCCGGCAGCGTGATAGTAGTGCAGCCCGGTGAAAAGGTGCCAATTGACGGCCAAGTCATAGAAGGCGCCTCCTCCCTCGATACCGCGGCCCTCACCGGCGAGAGCCGCCCGCGGGACGTAAAGGCGGGGGACGATATAATAAGCGGCTGCATCAACCTGACCGGCGTGCTGAAGGTTCGCACCACCAAGGCCTTCGGCGAATCCACCGTATCCAAAATACTGGAGCTTATGGAGAATTCCAGCTCACACAAATCCCGCTCCGAGAACTTCATATCCAGGTTCGCCCGGGCGTATACCCCTGCCGTATGCTACAGCGCATTGGCCCTCGCCATACTGCCCCCCGTTATAAACCTCATGATGGGCATGCCGGGCGGCTGGGAAATATGGGTATACCGGGCATTGACCTTCCTGGTAATCAGCTGCCCCTGCGCGCTGGTGATAAGCATTCCGCTGAGCTTCTTCGCCGGATTGGGCGGTGCCAGCAAGGAGGGGGTGCTGATAAAGGGTTCCAACTACCTTGAGGCCCTGTCCCAGACCAGCATAGTGGTATTCGACAAGACCGGCACGCTCACCCGGGGCGTGTTCGAGGTGAGCGGGATACACCACAACACTATACCGGAGGAAAAGCTTATTGAGCTCGCGGCGCTTGCGGAGTGCGCCTCCTCCCATCCCATCAGCAAGAGCCTGCAAAAGGCCTACGGCAAGGAAATAGAGCGCGACCGGGTCACCGGCATACAGGAGATAAGCGGCAGCGGCGTCATCGCAAGGGTGGACGGCGCAGAGGTGGCCGCGGGCAACGGCAAGCTCATGAAGCGCATGGGCGTAGATTACATGGACTGCCACAGCTCAGGCACCATAATACACATCGCCATAGACGGCAAGTACGCCGGCCACGTAGTTATATCCGACGTTGAAAAGCCCACCTCCAGGGCGGCCATAGCCGAGCTGAAGAAGATAGGCGTGAAAAAGACCGTCATGCTCACGGGCGATATTGGCCGCGTTGCGGAGTACATGGCCAAAAAGCTTGGGGTAGACCAGTACCGCAGCGACCTGCTGCCGGCAGATAAGGTTGCAGAGGTAGAAAAGCTGCTTGCCGAAACCGGCAGGAAAGGCAAGCTGGCCTTCGTGGGGGACGGCATAAACGACGCCCCGGTACTCTCCCGGGCGGATATAGGCATAGCCATGGGCGCTATGGGTTCAGACGCCGCCATAGAGGCCGCCGACGTAGTCCTTATGGACGACGACCCCATGAAGATATCCAAGGCCATAAAGATATCCAGAAAATGCATCGGCATAGTCTACCAGAATATAGCGTTTGCCCTTGGCGTAAAGACGCTCTGCCTGATACTTGGCGCGCTGGGCATAGCCAACATGTGGGCGGCAATATTCGCCGATGTGGGCGTAATGGTCCTTGCCGTACTCAACGCCATACGGGCGCTGTATGTACATAGCTTATAGCTTTCGCGAAAGTGGCCTTTGCCACTTCTGCGAGTTTTCTCGGGCTTTACCTCTCGCATAAAACCCGACAGGTAGAAATGTTCATAAATCCTTGCTATAATAAACTTAGCAGCTTAATAAAATTACTCAAAGATAGGAGGGCGACTGTATGAAAAGGCTGATAGCGTTCGCTTTAACGTTCATTTTTGCGTTGGCCTTGGCTGGCTGCAACAACATAGCTGCCAATGAACCGAAAATGTATACTTCATCAATGCAGGACGATTTTCCAAACGCTATACCAGCAGAGGTAAATGACAACATCATTCAGAATTGCACAATTTTTTCAGAAAACCTGGGCTATGAAACTGGCGAAATGAAAAAAGCTGTTTTACTTGGCGAGGAATGGTTGAAAGCTGTTTATTGCGAAGATGGTATGAGGGAACTAATTGACAGCAGCGATATTGTTGTTATTTTTGAGAATATCCGTTGTGTTGTTGACGCTGAAACCGAGGTCGTATTAGGCACTATCCCGTTTGTATAAATAAGCAATCCCCCAGTTATATGGTAAATACCCAAAACGCGGGCGAGCGCGTCCGCGCTCTGAGGCAGAAAGCCCACCGCGAGCAGCAGCGCCGCTTCGCGCCCTTCCCATATGGGGGCGACGGAGGATCAGTTCAGATCCGGCACATATAAAAAAGCCCGCAATGCGGGCTTTTTCGATTGGTTCGGCTTTATCGGTGGGAAAACTCCACATACGCCGGGTTATCCGTGTCGCTGCCAATGTAACCGGTCAGAACGCCGGGGGCGTAGTCGAAATAGTCGAACTCGCCGAAGCTTCCGCCGTCCATGGCGTATATGCGGTATATGCCATCGGAGATGGCGCAGTATTCCTTGGCGCACAGCTCCCCGCCGTTTTCACTGAGGGTCAGTATCTCGCCGTCTATTGCCACAGTGTAGCCCTCATCGCTGCTCCAGGGGGCGCAAAGGTCTTCCGCCTGCTCCGCCATGTCGTAGCTCAGGCCGTCAAGCTGCTGCACATAGTTCGGGTTCTCCATACCGTCCTTGTCCATTATCCGGTCGGTCACGAAATGGCGGTAGGCCAGCGCGCCTAAGGCTGCCAGCAGGGCCATGGCGGCGAGTATTATTATCCATTTCAGCATGAGCCTTTTATTGCGCGCCATAGCCTACTTTACCGGGCTTCCGCAGTATTCGCAGCAGCCGGAGGCGTCCGGGAAGGTGCTCGCGCCGCAGCAGGGGCATATCACCGCCTGCCTGGGGGCCTTTGCGGCGGCTATGTTATCGCGCACGGTCTGGCGCACGCTGGTAAGCGCCTCCACTATCTCCTGGCCGAGCTTTTCGTATGAGAGGTACTCCATGTTGGTGCGGGGATCCACCGCCTTGGAGGAGAAGCCCGGCCCGCCCTGGCTGTGCAGCTCTATGGAGCTGTCGTTGAGGCGGAACTTCATCTCGCTGAAGTAGGGGTGGTTGACGCTTATTATGACGTCGAAGTCATAGCTGTACTCGTAGCGGGGCGGGTTGTAGCTTACCTTTTTACCGTCCGGGCCCTCCCGCTCTATCTCTATGCGGCTCTCGTCCACATTGATGCGGCAGCCCGTTACCTGTGAGTAATCCAGCACGTCGGGGTTGGCGTCCTGAATGTTGCGGGCATAGGTAACCATGAATTTCTGCGCGTCCTCGTCGAGGAGTATCCGCGTGCTGCTGCCCAGCGTCCTCGTGGTGTGGAAGCGGGCGACGTCCTCCTTGTTGCGCTCCCGGTATTCAAGCTGCTCCTTTATCTCGGCCACGGTGCTGTTGCGCCTGTCGGAAAACCATGGTGACAGCTTCTTGGCGCAGTCCTTGCACAGGTTTCCGTCTTCCAGCTTGCGGTTGCCCAAGAGCCCTATCTTTTCGCCGCATATATCGCAGTATTTTTTGTCAAACAGTCCCATATAATAGCTCCTTTCTGAATTTTTGCATTTGTCCCCGGCTTGGGTCTGTCTCCTTACAGGGGCGTTTTTTTATTACGGCACGTATAGCTGCTCAAGCCCCGTGACCATTCCGGATAAGGTGGTCACGCTTGCCAGCAGGGAATTGCCGTCCTCCTCCATCATACGCATATAGGCGAGGAACTTCTCCGCCGTCAGGAGTATATGCTCATTCCAGGGCTCGTCGCTTTCCCAGTCTAACAGCGCGAACACCGCGTTGGAATCCTTGAGCACCGTGGCGGTGTGGAACACCTCCTCGTTCGGGCATACCACAATGCCCTCGCTTGCGAAAAAGTCATCATAGGTGATGCCGTAAAGCTCCATGCTCTCCTCGATGTCCTCATCAGAAAGGCTGAACACGGGGCGCAGCTTGAGCTCAAAGGCGTCCTCGTCCTCACCGTAAAGGCTTACGAGATACAGCGCCCCCTCCTCGGTATAAGCCTCCGGCTCCGGCTCTGACTCGGCTTCGGGTTCTGTCGTCGGCTTTGGCTCCGCCGTGGGCTTACCGATGGGCCGTATGGTGGGGCGGGGGGTGGATACGCTTATGCTGCTTGCTATCGCATCCGCAAGGTCGTTGTTCCTCGCGCAGCCGCAAAGAAGCAGCGCGCACAGCGCAAGCAGCACTACCCGCCTCATGCCCAGGGATCCTCTTCGGCGGGGACGCGAATGCCTGTGAGTATGCTGGAATACTCCCAGAGATACCAGTTGTCCCCCTTCTGCCTGAGCTTGATGGGCCGGGCAGCGTCTGCGCCCGCCGTCTTTAAAAACAGCCTCATATACCCCTCCTCGCAGTCCTGGGGCCGCTGGTCGGGGTAGAAGTTTAAAACATACGGCTGGGTTGGCCCGTAGCCGTTCTCCGGGGTGGCCCCGTCGAAGTAGGCCAGAGGCAGGTATTTTTTATCTCTCAGCCTGTCCCGTATGAACTGTGAGTCTATGCCTGTCATGGGCCGGGGGCCCCGCAGCATGTCTATGGCCTTTTCTCCCGCCGCCTTGTCCTTTGTGTAAAGGTTCAGCGCCAGCAAAAACAGGGCGCAGGTATTCTCGGGCTTTGTAAGGTCATTGCACAGCGCGCTGAACTCCTCCAGCGTGTCGGGCAGTCTGTCAAAGGTTATCTGCATATCTTTTCCCTCCATGGTTATGGGGTCTTCCGCCGGCGGCTCGGCCTGCTCTGCCGCGGCAGCCCCGGTCTGATCCGGTTCCGGCTCGGCCTGATCGGTCACAACGGGCTGGTCCTGCCGGGTCTGAGCCTCCGGCAGGGCTATCTCGTCCAGCCTTTTGCCGCTTTCCGGCAGGGCCTGTTCAACCTGGCTCTGGGTTTTTGACGGCATATCGAGCGCCTCCGGAGCCTTGGAGCAGCCCGCGGCGCTTAGCGTCAGCGCCGCCAGCAGCAGTGAAACTATTCTTTTCATTTATTTTTTATTGGGCATATAGGGTATTATCTGCCGCGCCAGCTTGCCTATGGTCATGGTCTGAAGGTGTACCTTGCCGGGGCCGGTTATTACGGTATCGAACAGGCTCTCGCCGCCGAATATCACGTTCTTCACACCCTTGACCATCTGTACGTCCATGGAGCAGGTCTCGTCCATTACCGCCAGCACGCCGGTATCGCATACCAGCCTTTCGCCGGGGGCGAGGTCGTAATCCTGGCAGTAGCCGTCCACCTCGAGGAACACGAGGCCGGGGCCCGTTACCTTCTGCATTATAAAGCCCTCGCCGCCCACAAGGCCCGCGCCCAGCTTCTTCTGGAAGAACATGGAAAGCTCAACGCCGTATGTGGCGCAGAGGAAGGCGTGCTTCTGGCAGATTATGCTCTGGCCGGGGCCAAGCTCACGGGCTACTATCCTTCCGGGGAAGGAGGAGGAAAACGCTATTTCCGCCGGCTCCTGAGCGGTGTAGAGGTTCATAAAGAGGCTTTCGCCCATGAGCATCCGCCCGAGCGCCTTGCCCGCACCGCCGAGGGTGGTGACCGTGGAATCCACAGCGCCCCTCGACCACGTCCTGCCGCCCGCCTCGCTTATCATGGTCTCGCCGGGGTTGAGGTTGATTATTACGGCGGGTAAGCTGCCGCCTTCCATTCTGTACTGCATATATTTTTCCTCCCTGTTTTTTTGATTTATTTGGTTTTACCCTTGCCTATTGCGCGTTAAGATCCACCTTGAACAGCTTGGCTATCTCCTCGAGGCTCTTGCCCCTGTAGAATTCTACGCCGTCCTTGTCGATGTAGGGGTAGTCGTTTTCATAGTCCCACTTCGCGCCCGGCCTCCTGAGGCAGCCCAGCAGCTTGAGAACGTTGCCCTCGCCGTCGTCGGCTATGCCTATCACCCAGAGCCTGTCATACGCCGCCTCGTACTCCACAAGGCTGCCCTCCGCCAGGGGCTGATCCATGAACCTGCCGCCTATCTTGAAGTAGCGGTAGCTGTCGTCCCGATATTCCGTTGCGGAGGTTATCTTGAAGTTGTACTGGTTTGCCCCGTCAAAGGCCGCGCCCACGAAGGGCTTCAGCTCGCCCGCGTCCTCGTCATAGGTTATCCTCGCCAGTATCTCGCACTGGTTGCGGTTGTTCGCCTCGTATACGCCGGTGCAGTCATAGTATTCCGCCATGCCGTGCCAGTCCCCAAGGAAGTCGTTTATAAACTCCATGTCGGGCTGGCTGTCGGGCGCTGCCGCCTGCTTCTCGTCCTTCTTGCCGAAGGAGGCGAAATCGCCCTTGCTTTTGCCCTCCTCCGCGGCCTCGCTCTCATATACCATTATCAGCGAATTGCCGGGGAAGGTGAGGGTTATCCTGCCGCCCTCCAGCGCGTAGTCCAGCTCCGCGCCGCCCTCTATCTTTACCTTGCCCGCCTTTTCGTCCACCTTTATGGCGTTGGTCTGGGAGCCGGTATAGTTTATCTCGCCCGTGCCGTCGGCGTTGATCTTCAGGAACATGCCCTCCGCCATGCCGCCCGCTTCAAGCTGGCTGCGTGTGAGGGTGGTCCCCGCCGTGGTCATGGAGTATACCTCGTACTCTCCCGCCGCCGCGCAGGAGGCGGGGGAGGCTTCCCCGCCGTCCTTGGGCTTGCCCTTGCCGCAGCCAGCCATGGGAAGTACCATGGCTGCCGCCAGCAGGAGCGCCGTAAACAGCTTTATCCTTTTCATAGGCCCGCGCTCCGTTTTGTTACTTGAAGGAGATGCTGTTGAGGACCGCGTCACCCTCGCTGCCCGCTCCTATGTCCACCTTGGATATCCTTATGGAGAGCCAGCCGCCGCCCGGCACCTCGCCGTAGTACTCCGTCCACTGCATTCCCACGTTCTTGTAGGAGCGCGCCTTGAGCTCCACACCGCCTATGGTGCGGGTGCCCTCGTCCTTGAGGTTCTCATAGTTCTTCTCGTAGTAATTGAGCTTGTCGCTGCTGGTGTAGATGTCAAACTGTATGCGGGGGTCGCCGGAGAACAGATGCTCCGGGTCGTCCACGTTGTAGAGGTACATGGTGGTGAGCTCATGGCTGAGCTTCCAGCCGCTCTCGGGGAGCGTCACGGAAACGTCGATCGATGCATCCTTGGAGTAGTCGCTTACGGTCTCCGTGATGGTGCCGCTGTCAAAGCCCTCGGCGGGGGCGGCGCTCTGCGCCGGAGTCTCGGTGGTATTTTCTACGGGGGCCTCTGCCGTGGCGCCCTGCGCCTCTGCGCCTAAGTAGCCTATCGGGGCCTCGCCCACGGGCGGCATTTCGCCCTCGGCTATAAGGTCGTTATAATTGTCCATGGCGGGGGGCAGGAGGTTGTAGCCGTCAGCTATCTCCTTATCCCAGCTCGCGCCCCAGGGCTTCATGAACACCATGAACTCCATGTAGTATTCGTCCTGCTCGAAGGTGTCGCCCATGCAGTACTGGTCTGTGTAATCCTGCCGGGGCAGAAGCATCCAGTTGTATACGCTGTCCAGATCCTGGCCGAGCATCTCGACGGAGGTGGCGGTGAGACTCGTCTCCGTAGCCTCGCACTCGCCCGCCGCCGCAGGCGCATCGTAGTCGTTGAATACATAGAGGTCGAAGGTGCCCTTGTTGTCGGTGCCCAGGTCTATGACCATCAGCGCATCGTATACCGCGCCGTCGGAGAGGTAATCGAAGTTCTTCTGCTCCACCACCTGGAAGCTGCCGTACCATGCGCCGTTCCACTTCCTCTGGGCCGCGGTGTATCCGTCCTCGCCTATCTCGCCGTCGCTGCTGGTCATGCCGTCGCCGTCCAGCATATTATCGCTGAAGCCGCCCTCCTTCTGGAAGGTGAGGTTGACGCCCATGCCCAGCACGTCCTCAAGCACCAGGGTGCCCTGATTAAGAGTGCCGTCGCAGTCGAGGCCCTTGCCTTTGACGTTTATATCGGTGCCGTCCAGCGTCCACTTTATATTATACTTATCGCCGTCTATGTTGAAAACGCATTTATCCTTGGCCTTAAGCTCTATGGATACGCCGCCCTCCCATACGTCCGTAACGTCCATCTCTATGCCGTACATCTCGGCGGTTGTGGCGTTGTATACGCCCAGGTTGGGATCAAAGGCATCCTTTACAGCTCCCGTGCAGCCCTTGACCAGGAGCACTATGAGCAGTATGAACACCAGCACCGCGCCGCCGATTATAAAGGGAGCCTTGCTCCTGCCGGACTTTGCCCTGGGCGTCCTTGGGGCCTTGGGGGTCTTATTGGCCTTTGCGCCGGGGGTATAGGCGGTGTTGGCGGTGTTGGCGTTATAGCTGTATCCGCCGCCCTGCTGCGCGTTGGTGGTATAGCCGCCCTGTGTGGGGGGAGTATAGCCGCCCTGCGTTGGGGGAGTGTAGCCGCCCTGCGTCGGGGGAGTATAGCTGCCCTGCGTCGGGGGAGTATAGCTGCCCTGTGTGGGGGGAGTGTAGCTGCCCTGTGCAGGCGGGGTGTAGCTCTGCTGTGTGGGCCGGTCGGGTGCGGTGTATTCCATGGGCGCATCCACCGAGTCGGGGTGTATCGCGGGCTCCGCCGGCGCTTCGGGGGTGTACTTCTTTTCCGGCTCCGCCGGCGTTGCCGGCGCGCTCGCCGCAATAGCCGCTCCGCACTCTGTGCAGAATCTGGAACCGTCGGGCAGCTTGGCGCCGCAGTTGGTGCAAAATGCCATTTAATTTTCCCTCCTTGAATAGATTGTCGAAAAATGTCCTGAGTCTTACTTCACACAAAAAATGGGACATTGATTTGTATCTGTATATTGTCGCACAGCCGCGCAAAAAAAGCCCCGTACAAAAGTACGGGGTTCAGACCCTGTTCATAATTATTTTATTATTTTTCGTTCAACTCCACCACCAGCTTGGCCTCGCTTGCGGTTATGGCGAGCTGGAGCTTGTTCTCCAGATTGGTCTTTTGCAGCATGTTGGAGACATGGTACTTCACCGTCGTCACCTCTATACCCAGCGCCCCGGCGATAGCCCCATACGACATACCTCTCACCAGGCAGCGCAGCACCTTCATCTCGGCGTTGGTAAATTCCGTGCTCCTGGCCGTGCCCACCTCCACCACCGGCGGCGCGTCCGGGAATATATGTTCCCCCGCCATGGTGCGGCGCACCGCCTCCATCAAAAGCTCCTCGTCGGTATCCTTGTACCATAGGCTGTCCGCCCCGGCCTCGCGGGCGCGCCTCAACACCTCGCAGTCCACAAGGGATGTCACCACCACTATTTTTATCTCCGGGTGGCTGGCCTTTATCTTCTCCACGGCGGCGAGGCCGTTTTCCCGCCGCTCGGTCTGCACGTCCATGAGTATCAAATCGATCCTGCAGGCGTCGCATATGTCCGCCGCCCTGTCCGCCCCGGGTATGGAGGACAGCAGCTCATAGCCCTCCTCTTTTTTAATGTAGCTTTCCAGAATGCTGCGCACCAGCTTCTGATCCTCCACTATCATTACGTTTACCATTTGTTTTCCTCCCCGTATGGCAGCAACGCGCTCAGCGCGAAGTTGGGTATGCTCTTTATCCTCATGATACCCCCGGCGTTCTCTATGCGCCGCCTGAGGGCCGACAGCCCGCCGCCCTCGGTTATTTCGTCATCCGGTACCTTGCCGTCGTTGGTTATGTGTATCGCCCAGCCTCCCCTGTACGGCACGAAGCGGGCGAATATCCGCTTACCCCCGGCGTGGCGTATGCAGTTTGAGGTACATTCCCGCATGGCAAGGGCAAATATGTGCCGCATTTCTGCATCCTTTGGCGCGCTTCCCTCCACTATGACCTCCGCCCCAAGCTCCGCCGCCCGGGCCTTGGCGTACTCTATTGCGTCCTCCGGCTCCCCCATGCTGTTGGCTCGGCAGAGCAGCTCTATGGTGCTTTCCCATGCCTCCGCGCTCTCACGTATGGCCTCCATGCTCTCCCCCTGCCTCAATGCCCGGCGGGCCGAAAGTATGGTATGGCCTATGTCGTCGTGTACCCGCAGCTTCATGGCGAGGGTCTCTTCCTCCCGCACTATCTCCGGCATTCTGTCGTACAGCCGCTTTAATCTCAGGTTGGCGTCCTCAAGGCGTGCGTTTTCTTTTCTAAGCTCCTGCTGGAGGGTTACAAGCCTCGTCACGTCCGAGGCGGTGACCTCCGTATAGCTGCCGCCGCTTTTGTCGGTTATCTGCCGCTCAACGAAGCGCAGCACCGTACCGCTTGGAAATTTATATACCCCCATCTCTGCATCCAGCCGCTCTATGGACTCCGGCGGGTTATCAAGGGCCCGGTGCAGCTCTTCCAAGGTCTGCACACCGCTGCCCAACAGCTCCGCGCCCACGCTCAACATGCGCCGGTTCATGAGCCGCACAACGCCCCTCTTATCGAAAAAGCACACCGCCACGGGCAGGTTGTCAAAGCTCTCCCTTATGGAATTCATTCCCCGCCCTCCTTTGGTATGCTGAGAGTAAGGTACTGTATGCCGTCCTCGTCTTTTTCTATTATAGCATTCGGGAATTCACAACAGAGCGCCCCCATGTCCTCATCGCAGCAGAGAGCCGCCTTGGAGGTGACAGTGCCCTCTCTTTCCCCTGCGTAGAACAGCAGGGAGGAGAGGGAGGTGAGGCTCATTTCCACCGCCGCCTCGAAAAAATCGTATATCATGTTGCCACATTCAGCCGGGAGCAGCCCCTCCATGTCCGCCCTTACGGTGCATTTTATATTGCATAAGCCCAGCCCCGCAGCGGACTCGTTCAGGCACAGGCTCAGCTCCGCCGCCTCCAGGGTGCCTGTCTGCCGCTCCACGAACATGAGGTTGCTGCGCCGCTTTACATATGTGCCTATCACCACAATGTGGCCCAGCAGCCGCCGTGCCTCCTCGGTATCCTCCGTGGCACGGAGCCGGGAGAGAAGCTTCCGAAGCAGCGCGACCTGCCTTTGAGTCTTCCGCTCCACCATGTCATACAGCCGGTTTTCCTCGGTGATCTTAAGCCAGTAGGAGCGCTGCTCCGCCTCGGCCTTTAGTACGTCCCCGGTGTCCCGCAATTCGTCCTGCACCGTCTGAAATTGGTCCAGCACGCCCTGCAATTCCGATATGTCCTCCTGCCAGAAAACATAGCCGGAGCTTATTTCCTGCCCCTTGAGCAGGGTGTTTTTATCCAGCTGCACCGGGCCCTCCAACGCCTGCTCCATTTTCTCGAGGCTTATGGGCAATGCGGAGTGGGAGGCGGATTTTACCCGGAACCCGTGGTCGGTTATCTGAGCACCTATGGTGGTGGCGCCGAAGAGCTCATCATAGCCGGTGTTGGACTGTATCAGCCCGCAGCGAATGCAGCCTTCCAACGCTGCCATAATAGCCAGACACTGGAACACAGTCATATCCCCGGCTATAAGGCGAAGCCATTTCACATCGCTTACATAAAGGGCGGTGTATACAAACGACAGCGCCACAGGCAGTATGGGCAGCCACTGGATACGGCTTTTTGGCCTGCGGCATTTTTCAATCATCACAATAATAGTCCCTACGGCGCAGACCGCCGTCCAGGCCACTACGGCAAAGTACCCGATAGAGTGCGCCGCATTGCCGCCAGTCCATATCTCGGCGTCGGCCGGAAACGCAAAAACCAGCTGGTGCCGGTCGTTGGTCAGCACCATCGCCATAAACGCGAATGTGGGTATATACAGAAGCCGCGTCCAGCCCGGCAGCTTGTAGTTTTCCGGCCTGCCCAGCGACATTGCTGTGAACACCGTTATCAGAGGTATCAGCAGTATGGGTATATAATAGCTGTACCACAGCCTCCGCGCCGAGGCGGCGGATAAGTTAAATTCATATTTGATAGCCCGCTCCGTAAGCCAGAGCAGCATCAGCAGGGCGATAGCTATAAGGTACCGCCGGGTCTGGGCCTGAATTATGCGCCTCTGCACCGACACGCCCCATGCCGCCGTCAGCCCCATGTATATACCGTTCCTTATCATGGAGCCCAGGCCCGGGGCCCCCTCGGGGCTGCCCAGGATGCGGGCGGCCATGGCGCAGAGTATCAGCAGCGCCGCTATGCAGCATATGAGGATATCCCTTTTTTTCGCCGCAGATAAGCTCATTGGAACATTTCCCCGTTATATATTATTAAGTTAAGTATATTTGCTGTTTTGCTCATGGGAATATCATACTATGGGACTTGAAAGGTTGCAAGCGGGGGAAGAGGGAGGGGCTCAGGCTGCGCTGCTTTGTGGCGTGATGCATACATTTTCCATACCATCAGTTGACAAGGACACACAAGGTTTTAGAAGCCAAACAGCACGGCATAACTGTGTCGTCCTCATTTGAAATACAACCAGTATTTCTGCACTCGTCCTCCTTGTTCTGCCATACTCTTTGACTTCTAAAACTCGAAGACCCTAAAGAGCTTGTTTTGAGGGCGATCCAAGGCCGAGGAGCGCAGTACTACTGGATGTAATACAAGCGACGAGAACGCAGGAGCGTCCCAAAACAAGCCTTTCGGGCTTGTGTGCTCTTGTCAACTGATGGTAACGATTATAAAAACTCCCCCAAAAACACCGCGTGCACAACACATTGTGTTGTGCACTGGAGTGTCGAAAAGGTGGCTGAGCGCCACTTTTTCGAGTTTTCTCTTTTTTTATAGGCCCAGCAGCCAGCGCCAAACCGGCATATCCCCCGTCTTGGGCAGCACCATCACAGGGTAATCCACCACTATGCGTGCTCCTGCGGAAACAGTATACCAGCCGTCCGCGTCGGGCTTCACCACCTTGCCGTTCTCCGTTACGATCACATCGCCGCTGCCCGCAAGCCGGAAGGTGAGCAGTGCCGCCGCCAGCCCGGGGAACTAAAAAACCATTCACTGGATGGTTTTTTTCCCGCCACAGGCGGGCCGTTCCCTTCTCATCCCTCCTTCTTTTATGCAGCACGAAAAAGAGACCGCAAATGCGATCTCTTTTTCGTGGCGGAGAAGGAGGGATTCGAACCCTCGCGCCAGTCACCCCAGCCTACTCCCTTAGCAGGGGAGCCCCTTACAGCCACTTGGGTACTTCTCCACGGATATATTGCCGGCGCTATGTTGAATTATCTGGCGGAGAGAGAGGGATTCGAACCCCCGGTGCCTTGCGGCATCACTGGTTTTCAAGACCAGCTCCATAAACCACTCGGACATCTCTCCATATTCAAGCTTTATAATTATAGCAAAGGTTTTTCCCACTGTCAAGCGGGGAGATTTTCGAAGAAATGGCTAAAGCCATTTCTTCGAGTTTTTTCGGATTTTGCCTCTCGCGTGCGCTCCCGGGCGGCAAAACCCGCAAAGTACGAAAACCTCTGGTTTTCATCCGTTTTGCCGCACATGTCGTCAAAGCCGGAATAAATTTAAGGGGCTGCGGCCCCTTAACAGCCCCAAGGTTATTCATTTGAATATGGTCGTTCAGGTATATTTCCCAGCGGTGCAGGGAATTACTACCTTATAGCACGATAATGCGGGCGGCAAGGCCGCCAATTTGCGCAAAAGGAGCGATTTCCATGACTGACGAAAACAGAAGCCTAAAGGATAAGATCAGGGATTTTTTAGAGGAAAAGGGCGTTTATGTCGTGCTGCTTTCCTCGGTGGCCATAGTCGGCGTCGCCGCGGCGGCAGCCTATTGGCCAAAGCAGCAGCCTCAGCCCTCCATAGAGCCTTCTCCCGCCCCCGTTTCTCAAAACGAGGACCAGACACTCAGCGAAGCGCTGCTCTCCACGCCTGTCCCTACGCCCACCGCTTCACCCTCGGCGCTGCCCGACATAACTCCCAATCCTTCCCCCGGGCCATCGGCTACCCATGCCCCCGCCTATGACAAGGCCCCCGCGCCGCTCAAGGGCAAGGTGCAGTGGCGCTTTGCCGTGGATGAGCTGATCTACTCCCGCACTCTGGATCACTGGACCACACACCGGGGCATCGATATATCCTGCGCAAAGGGGGCGGAGGTGCATTGCCCATGGAACGGCAAGGTGGAGGAGATATACGAGGACGACAGCCTCGGCATCACCGTTCGGGTAAGTCACAGCGACGGCCTTGAATCCCTCTACTCCAACCTGCGCACAGGCTGCCCCGTAAAGGCCGGGCAGAGGCTCAACGCCGGCGACCTTATTGGCTATGTGGGTGAAACCGCCGTTGCGGAGTGCGGCGACGGAGCCCACCTCCATTTTGAGGTGCGCAAGGACGGCAGATCCGTAGATCCCGCGGAGTACGTGACGGTGACGGAGTAGGGAAACGACTTCACTTTCCGTTTGAAAAAGAGAATCACCACAGAAATACCGGGAGAGCCGCGTGGCTCTCTTTTTTTCTGCGCGCTTGTTTTTTTTCGCGTTTCAGGCTACCATATACACATGAAAGTCATCGAAGATCTTCAGCTCAACGGCCTGTCCATAGTAGTGGACAAGGCGGGCTTCACATACGGCAGCGACGCGGTGCTGCTGGCTAACTTTGCAAATCCCGGACGTGGGGACAGCTGTCTCGACCTGGGGGCGGGCACGGGCATTTTGGCCATACTGGTAAACGGCAAGACCGGCGCCCGCTTCACCGCCGTCGAGATACAGCCCTCCGCCTGCCAGCTTATGGAGGAATCCATCGCGCTCAACGGCCAGGGCGGGGACATAACCGTGCTGCATGCCGACATACGTAAGCTGGGTGAGCTTTTGCCGGCCGGCAGCTTCGACGGGGCAGTTTGCAACCCGCCCTACTTTTCCGGCGGCACGCGAAGCGAAAATCCCGCCGTGGCCCTTTGTGTCCATCAGGACGAATGCGGCATTTACGACGTGGCCCGGTGCGCGGGGCGGCTGCTGAAAAACGGCGGCAGGCTATGGCTGTGCTATCCCGCCTCCCGCCTTGCGGAGTGCTTCCACGCCATGGTGGAAAGCAGGCTTCAGCCAAAGCGGCTGCGGCTCATCGATGGAAAAAACGGCCCCTACCTCGCCCTTATGGAATGCGCAAAGGGCGGTAAAACCGGCCTTATCATAGAAAGGAATCCGTGATGCTCGATTCTAAGCTTTACCTTTGCCCAACCCCCATAGGAAACATGGAGGACATGACGCTGCGCGCCCTCAGGGTACTGAGGGAGTGCCATAGGATATACTGCGAGGACACCCGCAACACCGGGGCCATGCTGTCAAGGCTGGGGATATCCAAGCCCCTCATATCCTGCCACGAGCACAACGAGGAGGGCAGGGCGGAGGAGATCGCAGGGCGGGTGGCGGAGGGCGAGGCTATTGCCTTCGTATCCGACGCCGGGCTGCCCGGCATATCCGACCCCGGGGAGCGGCTGGTGGCCGCCTTCATACAAAGGGGGCTGCCCTTTGAGGTGCTGCCCGGGCCCTCCGCGTCCCTTACTGCGCTGGTTCTTAGCGGGCTGCCCGCGAAGGAAGCCTGTTTCGTGGGTTTTTTGCCCCGCACCGGCAAGGAGCGCCGGGAGGCCGTCGCCCGTCTGGCACGGCATAAGGGCACGCTGATAATATACGAAAGCCCGCTCAGGGTGGCCGAGACCGCCGCCGAGCTTGCCGCAGCCTGGGGCGACCGCAAGGCTGTCCTGTGCCGGGAGCTTACCAAATTATACGAGGAGACGGTGCGCTCCACCCTTTGTGGACTTGCCGGCACGTATGCTCATAAGCCCCCAAAGGGCGAGACGGTGCTGGTCATCGCAGGGGTGGGGGATGAAAGCTCCGGAGCGAGCCTTGAAGATACGCTGAAGCGGCTGCTGGGGGAGGGCGTCAGCGCCAAGGATGCGGCAAAGCAGGCCAGCGCCCTGCTGGATGTTCCCCGGAACGAGGCGTATAAGATGGCGATGAGGATAAAGGAAGGCTCGGATGATTGATACGCCTTTTTCTGTTACTTTTCTTTTGAAAAAGAAAAGTAACCAAAAGAAAACCAACGAAAAAATTAAAAACCTTTATCCATACTCCGATCGACCCTCGCCAGCCGGAATTCTTGATAGGACGGCGCAAGCAGAATGAAGCAGGGAGCTTGAGGAGCGAAGGCGCACCATAGGGCGGCGTAAGCGACGATGAGCGACCCATGCTGAATTCTGAGTAGCGATGGGAAAGAGATACCGAAGGATGTAAAACCGCAGCAGATACTTTTTGGTTCTTTGGGAGCTTTCTTCCAAGAAAGCGGGGGCCTTTGGGTACTTTCGGCCCACGAAAGTACCGCGCCGCAGGCAAAGAAAAGCAGGATATGATTCCATAGTTAGAGTTTAACAGCAAAAGCAGGTATCCCTACATTTCCCAAAAACAAACCATCTTATCTGCTTGCGCCGTTCTATCAAAGAATCCATCTGGCGGGAATCAGGCGGTAATAGTTAAACTCCAACACAAACAAAACCCTGCCGGTGAAGCTCCGACAGGGATTTTGCATCTGTAATTGTATTTTTTCTTCAGGCTTTTCTTTTCTCTTTGCTTCTTTCCTCTTTTCTTTTCTCCCGAAAAGAAAAGAGAAAGAAGAGAAACGTCACTCCCGGTTCGCCAGCATCTCTTTGGTCTTCATAAGGCGGGTGGTGTTGCCCCTGTCGTTCTCGTCCAGCTTCATCTTGATCTCCCTGATAGCCTCGTCGAACTGGGGTATCATAACGTACTCCAGGGCGTTGACCCGGCGGCGGGTCTTTTCTATCTCGTCCGCCAGGGAGTTGCATATCTTTTCCACCTCTGCAAGCTCTATGAGCATGGGCAGCACCTCTGCGAAGGCGGCCACGGCGGAGTCCAGCTCCGCAGAGGTGTTCATGAATCCATAAGGGTAGTCAAAGGTATCGGAAGTCTCAAGGGACAGCTTTGGCATCTTCAGCGACAGCACGTGCTGGGTATCCACGGATACCGTGGCGGGGCGGGCGGGGTAGGCGAGGGCTTCTTCTATTGCCTCTCCGCTCATCTCGGCCCTTGCCAGCACGAACTGCCCCATTGCGGCGGAAAGCTTTTGCTCCACCTGCTCCCGCAGTTCCTTATTGCGGCGGGCGTAGGCTATGAAGCGGCGAACCATCTCGTCCCGCTTGTCTTTCATAAGCTTATGACCCCTGGCTGCCACCTTGCGTTTCTTCTTAAGGTTGGTCAGCTCCATGCGGGTCGGCTTTACTTGAAGCTGTGCCATAGGCTATTCCTCCGCTTTGGGCAGGTACTTATCCAGATATTCGTCCCTTATGCGCTTAAGCTCGGCGCGGGGCAGTATGGAGAGCAGCTTCCAGCCCAGATCCAGAGTTTCCTCTATGGAGCGGTTGGTATAGAAGCCCTGTGACACATACTCCTCCTCGAAGGCGTCCGCAAACCTGGCGTACAGCTTATCCGTATCGGACAGGGCCGCATCGCCCAGTATTACCGCAAGCTCCTTTGCGTCCTTGCCCCTGGAATACGCGGCAAAGAGCTGGTTCATGGTGTCGGCGTGATCCTCCCGGGTCTTGCCCCGGCCTATGCCCTTATCCTTCAGGCGGGACAGGGAGGGCAAAACGTTTATAGGCGGCGTGACGCCCTTTCTGTGCAGCTCACGCCCCAGTATTATCTGTCCCTCGGTTATGTAGCCGGTAAGGTCGGGTATGGGGTGGGTGATGTCGTCCTCCGGCATGGACAGTATGGGTATCATGGTGATGGAGCCGGGGTTGCCCTTTATGCGTCCCGCCCGCTCGTACATGGTGGCAAGGTCGGTATACAGGTAGCCGGGGTAGCCGCGGCGGCCGGGAACCTCCTTGCGGGCGGCGGATACCTCACGGAGGGCCTCCGCGTAGTTGGTTATATCGGTTATTATTACCAGCACGTGCATGCCAAGGTCGTATGCAAGATACTCCGCGGCGGTGAGCGCCATGCGGGGAGTGGCTATGCGCTCTATGGCGGGGTCGTTGGCAAGGTTTATGAAGGTGACGGTACGGTCTATGGCGCCGGTGGCCCTGAAGTCGGAGGTGAAAAAGTCCGCCTCCTCAAAGGTTATGCCTACGGCGGCGAATACTACCGCGAAGCCCTCGCCGGTGCCCCGCACCTTAGCCTGACGGGCTATCTGGGCCGCAAGGTTTGCGTGGGGCAGGCCGGAGCCTGAGAACACCGGCAGCTTCTGGCCGCGTACCAGCGTGTTCAGGCCGTCTATTGCGGAAATGCCGGTCTGTATGAACTCGTTGGGGTAGTCCCTCGCGGCGGGGTTTATGGGCGCGCCGTTGATGTCCAGCCGCTTTTCGGGTATGAGCTCGGCGCCGCCGTCTATGGGCCTGCCCATGCCGTCGAATACCCTTCCCAGCATATCCGGCGCAACTGCCAGCTCTATGGAGTGGCCGAGGAATTTCGCGCTGGAATCGGTTATGCGCAGTCCCTGGCTGCCCTCGAAGAGCTGCAGCAGCGCCTTATCCTGATTTATCTCAAGCACCTTGCCCCGGCGTATCCTTCCGTCGGACTGCTCTATCTCCACCAGCTCGTCGTACTTTACGCCTTCTACCTGATCCACCAGCATAAGGGGGCCGGCAACTTCCCTGATGGTCTTGTATTCCTTGCGCATTATGCTTCGCCTCCTTCCGTAAGCTCCCGGATCTCCGCGTTGAGCTTTGCGGTTATCTCCTCGTACCTCTCGGCGCACTTATCCTCCTCGGTATACTTGAAGCGGCCTATGTCCTCCCGGACGGGCAGCGCCGCAAGCTTATTGAAGGAAGCGTCCTTTGAAAGGGCGTCCAAGCTCTTTTCGTAGTAGCCTATTATAAGCCGCAGCAGCATGGCCTGCTTTGCGGGAGAGGTGTAGGTATCCACCTCATGGAAGGCGTTCTGATGCAGGTAGTCCTCTCTTATGGAGCGGGTGGCCTCCAGGGTGAGCCTGTCTTTGTAGCTCAGGGCGTCTATGCCCACCAGGCGGACGATCTCCTCCAGCTCGCTCTCCTCCTGCAGCATGTTCATGACCTTCTGCACCATGGCGGTCCAGTCCGGGTCCACTTCCTTATTGAACCAGGGCTCCAGACGGTCCAGATACAGGGAATATGAGGTCAGCCAGTCTATGGCGGGGAAGTGGCGGGCGTATGCCAGCTTTGCGCTCAAGCCCCAGAACACCTTTACGGTGCGAAGGGTCGCCTGGGATACCGGCTCTGAAATATCGCCGCCCGGAGGGGAAACGGCGCCTATAGCCGTGACCGCGCCAGTGCGGCCCTCCGTACCTAACGTCACAACGGAGCCCGCCCTCTCGTAGAACTCCGCCAGACGGCTGCTCAGGTATGCGGGGTAGCCCTCCTCGCCGGGCATCTCCTCCAGACGGCCGGACATCTCCCGCAGCGCCTCTGCCCAGCGGCTGGTGGAGTCGGCCATTATGGCTACCTTATAGCCCATATCACGGAAGTACTCCGCTATGGTGATGCCGGTATATATGCTGGCTTCACGGGCCGCAACCGGCATATCCGAGGTGTTTGCTATAAGCACCGTGCGCTTCATAAGGGAAAGACCTGTGCGGGGGTCCTTCAGCTCCGGGAACTCCATCAGAACGTCGGTCATCTCGTTGCCCCGCTCGCCGCAGCCCACGTATACGATTATGTCCGCGTCGGCCCACTTTGCAAGCTGATGCTGAACCACCGTCTTGCCGCTGCCGAAGGGGCCCGGAACAGCCGCCACGCCCCCCTTGGCTACCGGGAACAGGGTGTCTATAACCCGCTGTCCGGTTATCATGGGCTCGGTAGGGGCCATCTTCCTTGCGTAGGGCCTGCCTATACGCACCGGCCACTTCTGCAGCATGGGCAGCTCTACCGTCTCCCCCTTACTGGTGACGAGCTTGGCTATGGTCTGTACTACGTTGGCCTCGCCGGAGTGTATCCATGTGAGCTGGCCCTCCACATTTGGAGGCACCATTATCTTATGGAGCACCGCTTCCGTCTCCTGCACGGTGCCCAGGATATCGCCGGGCTTCAGTATATCGCCTATCTGTGCCGCAGGCTGGAAATCCCAGAGCCTTTCGTGGTCTATGGAGTCCACCCGGATACCTCTCGTTATCCTGTCACCCGCCAGCTCCTGAATTTTATTGAGCGGGCGCTGAATGCCGTCGTATATGGATTCTATAAGTCCGGGGGCAAGCTCTACCGACAGGGGAGCGCCGGTGGATTCCACAGGCTCCCCGGGGCCTATGCCGCCGGTCTCCTCGTATACCTGTATGGAGGCCTTATCCCCGCGAAGCTCTATGACTTCGCCTATGAGGTGCTTTTCGGATACGCGGACCACGTCGTACATGTTTACGTCCGCCATGCCGGAAGCCACTATCAGGGGGCCCGATACCTTAACTATGGTTCCTTTAACTGCCATATTTATTTATCCTCCGAGAATAGTATATCCGCGCCTATAGCCTTTTCCACGTTGGCCTTTATGGCTGCCATGGCCACGCCGGAAGGGCCGTGGGAATCCGGAATGGGTATTATTGCGGGGAATGTCTCCGTCTTGAATTTGTTTATGGCCTCGCTGCACTGGGCGTATACCGGCTCGGTCAGGAAAATGACCTTGCAGCCATCCCTGGCAAGCCTGTATATAAGCCTGTTTGCCCTTTCGCCGTCCGTCTCGTCAAACACGCCGAGGCCTACGGCCTTGCCTATGAGCACCGAGTCCCTGTCGCCTATCATGGCGATATCCGTGCGTTTATCCATACAGTTCACCCAGCCTTTCGGTTATCACCTTATCCGGCAGGTTATTGCGCTTTGCGGTGATTATGAGCCTAAGGCACTTTGCCTCCTGCTCCCGGCCTATAAGATAGCCTATCAGCGGCTCTATGCCGCCCTCGGCGAACTTTGCCCCTTTAAAAAGGGATATGAGGTAATTGTCCCGCTGGCGCTCCAGCTCTGTGAGCCTGCCGCTCCTGCCGTATTCCTCCAGGCCCTTGAGCATACGCTCCCTTGCGGGGCCTGCGGCAGCCCTTGCCATGCCCTCCTCCGCTCCGTCGAAGCACTGCATGAGGAGCCTGTGGGATACGTACCCCTCCGGCATGAGAGAGTTTTTCAGCTTATCCGCCCCCGCGCCCATATTGCGCAGGCGAAGCATCGTCAGTATGTTGGTAAAATCCGCCAGGCTCTTGAAGTACTCAAGGGAAACCCCCTTTGCGTTGTTCAGGCAATGCTCAAGGTATGCCCGGTCTATCTCGGTGGATATCCTGCCCGGGTCTATCTCCCCGGAGAAGGACTGCTCAAGGGCGTTGAGCCGCTTGGTAAATTCCTCCGGCAGCTCCCTGTAATCTGCGTTGTGTACCATGCGGATAATGTCGTCCTTGGGGTATACTCCCTTCATGAGGGCGGGGGAGTCCGCTGTGCCGGTAAGCCGCTGCTTTATGAGCAGCTTCAGGTTGTTGGCGTCCCCCTTGAGTATGAACAGGTCCGTCTGCTCCGGGCTGAAGGTAACTTCGTTTATGAGGGCGTAGGCATCGGAAAGCTCCTTTGCGATCATCCTGTCCCCATCGGAAAGCTGAGGGTCGGAAATCCCGCCGTAGCCCATGTCCCCCAATGCCCTCATCACCTCGGCGGGGCTGGCCTCGGCCATTCTCGCCATGCGTTCGGGCTTTACCATGTCCTTTTCGTGCACCCTTATGCGGGTAACTGCGTAAACAGGGCTTTTCTGTGGCATACAGGCCCTCCTTTACTCGAACAGCACGCGGGCCGCTTCGCTTTCGCGCCTTTCACGGAAGTCGCGGAGCATGGCCTCAAAGGTGCAGTCCGTCTCGTATCCGCAGCCCAGCAGCCTGAAGCCGCCCCCCGCCTCTATATCCTCGCCCAGCTCCACGGGGCAGGGGAGGGAGGAGTTCTGCTTTTCTATAAGCGAGGCGAGCCTTGCCCTGTCAGGCTTTGCCGGGCGCAAGGTTTCTCCGCCCTTTACGTTTTCCCTTATCATAAGGCTGAGCAGCGCTTCCCGCTTTTCGCCCTCCAGGGCGCAAAGCTCCTTTTCAGCCAGCTCGAAGGCTGCGTCCAGCACCCGGCGCTTTTCCCTGAGGGCGGTCTTGCGGCTGTCCAGCGCGCCGTTGGTACGGCTGCGCTCTATTATATCCGCCGCTGCCTTTTCAGCCTTTTTCGCGTATTCTATATTGAGCCTCTCAGCCTCGGCCTCGGCCTGGGAGCTTATGGCCCCGGCCTTCGCCTCCGCCTCCACTATGATGCGGCCGGCCTCGGCTTCCGCCTCCTCCACTATGCGTGAGGTGAGCTTTTCAGCCCCGAAATTAGTTTCCTGTGCCATAAGCCGCTCCGGTTTAGACCTGTACGCCGTTTACAAGCAGGAAGGAGAACAGCAGGGCCAGCACCGCGTAGGTCTCGACCATGACCGTGAAGATTATCGCCTTGCCCGCCTCGGAGGGGCGCTTGCCCACCATGGCTATGCCGGAGGCCGCAACCTTGCCCTGCGCTATGGCGGAGAGCAGGCCGCCGAAGGCTATGGGCAGGGCCGCAAGGAAGAGCGACATGCCCGCCTCGGGGGATATCGCGGAGCCCGCGCCCAGAAGGTTAGCCTTGCTGGCGATAACGAAGCCTATGAGCAGGCCGTATATGCCCTGGGTGCCGGGGAGGAGCTGGAGCACCAGCACGGAGCCGAACTGGTCGGGATCCTCTGCTATGACCGCCGCGCCCGCCTGGCCGGCGTGGCCCACGCCCACCGCGGAGCCTATGCCCGCGAACAGCGCCGCAAATACCGCGCCCAGCCCCGCGAGGAGCTGACCGTTCTGGTTCAGTGAAGCGAAAAATTCAGAAAGACTCATTGTGTTTAACCTCCGAAAAAATGTTGATTGTTATTCTTTTTTTATTATAAGCGGCCTCCCGCTTTATTTGACGTTGACGTACTTTGTCTCGTACCTCAGCGGCTTGAACGCCTTGCCCCCCGCCTCGTAGAACTTGCCGAAGAACTCCACGTACTGGAGCCTCGCGGTATGCACGAAGCAGCCCAGGGTGCTTATGAGCATCATAAACACGTGGAGCGCCACGGACAGCACCGTGACTATTATAAAGCCCACGAGCATCAGCGCCGGGTTCCCCTTAAAGGAAGCGAAGAGCATATCCCAGCAGAGGGTGTTCAGCACCATGCCTATGACACCGGTGGAAAGGCCAAGGGCGAATATACGGGCGTAGGAGAGCACGTCTCCCAGCCACGAGGTCACGTCGTACAGCTTGCCCGCGCCGGATATGAGCCTTCCGGCGATGTTCTTCTTTGACCGCCCTGCGAACAGGAACACCAGCACCGCAGACACTATGGCCAGCCACTTGCCGAACTCCGCAACGCCCTGGGGCAGCCCTGCCATGGGCGCCGCCTGCATGATAAGTCCGGAGACTATGAATATCCAGCACATATTGTCTATGAGCGCGCCCATGTAGTCCTTGTGCTTCAGGCAGTTCCAGGTGGCTATAAGCACGGCGTAGAACATGTGTATTATGCCGAAGGCGGCGCACACCATGAGCATACCCATAGGGTTCGTCGAGGAATCTATGAGGGGGAAGGTATTTTCAAGGGCGGTGCCCCTGAATATGACGGGCCAGCTGACGCCCGCGCAGGTACCGAACAGCAGCCCCATGAATATCGTGGAGATGCCGCCCTGCATGAGCACGCCGGCAAGGTTCTTCATCATGCCGGTGGGCTTTAGGTATTTCAGAAACGCCCAGGCGCCAAGTGCCAGCACCGCGCCGTAAACGCTGTCCGAAAGCATCATGCCGAAGAAGATGAAGTAAAAGGGTGCCATCAGCGGCGTGCCGTCTATCGTGCCGTAGGCCGGCAGGGAATAGAGGTTTGTAACCGCCTCATAGGGGGTGATCAGCCTGCTGTTTTTGAGCACAGTAGGCACCGCGTCTCCCTCGGAGGGATCCTCAAAGACGAGATAATAAACGTCCGTGATCTTTTCGATCTCCCGGCGCACCTTTTCCGTCATGTCCTCCCTGACCCAGCCTGTGAGCAGAAACGCGGTATTGGTATGAGCCAGCGCTTCCTTGCTCTGCTCCCTGTCCCGGTCTATGGCCGCGCCGTCCAGCGCCCTGCGTATTTCCTCCCGCTTGGGGCCGAAGGCTGCAAGCCGGGCTTCCAGCTGTGCCCTTTCCGCCTCCAGCGCTTCTATCTCTGTCCTGAGCCTCTGTATATTCTCCGAGGCGGTGCCCCTGATATCCCCGAAGCCCTTCTCCTGAAAGCCGGTGGCCCTTATGGAGGGCGCTATTCCGGCATACTCCTCATTGGGGCATATCACCAGAGCCGCCCGCTCCTTATCGCCGCCGTAAAGCTGCACCAGCGCGCCGGTTTCCATGAGCGCCTTAACGCCCTCTGCCGGAACCGTGCCGGTCATCACCTTTATGCTTGCGGTGGAATGCACCTTCTCCAGCGGGTCTGTCATATCCGCCCAGGGAAGCAGTGAGCCGAGCTGTAATCTGCGCTTCTCGGTATCGCTGCCGTTCTGGGCTATGCGCCTTTGCAGCCCCTCCAGCTCGGCACAGATCTCCAGTGCCGGCTGTATGTCCTCCTCAAGCTCCTGCCGCGTAGCCTCGGGCTTGGGGCCGAAGCCTGCCTTCCCGGCGTAGGGCTTGAGCAGCTCCTCGGCGCTTTGCAGCCGCTGGACCCTTCCCTCGGCCGCGGCCGAGGACTGTTCCCCTTCGCCTATGGAAATGAGCTGTACCGCGCAAATTGACTGGAGGGCCTGCAATATGGCCTCCCGGTGCTCCAGAAGAGCAGCCAGAGTCAATTTCTTCATTGGTACTATCATGCCTTGATTACCTCTCTGACAATGTATTCCGCGGCGGCGCGCAGCCTGGCCTCGGCCCTTGCGCATTCCTCCGCCGCCTCTTTATCCGCCCGGGCGGTCAGCTCCGCCGCCAGCGCGGCTCCCTGCTTCTCCGCCTCGTCCTTTGCCCTCTGTATCATGGCGCGCCCCGCGTCATGGGCCTCCTTTATGGTCTCCCCACGGCGCGCCTCCGCATCGTCCGTTATTTCCTTTGCCCTTGCGGCAGCCTGTTTTTTCAGCTCCGCACCCTTCGCCTCAGCCTGGGTTATACATTCAATAATGGTCGGCAATGTACCTTACCTCCTTCTTATAATGTGTATGTTAAAAAGCTCAAGCTTTAATATATTTTCTTATAAAACCGCGGTTAACGGCAAATTTTTGACTTAAAATGCAAATGACAGGTTTTATATTTTTTTGTTTTACATAATTTTATCCCATTGATGAAGAATCTGCAATAGACAATTTTAAAATTTTGTTATAAAAATAACAAATGAAATTTATGAGAGAGGGTACTGTTCATTTTTTGAAATATATAAATAAATATGTAGAGTAGTGGACGGACATTAATGAATAATTACAGCATTAAAGTCCAAAAAACGCCCGGCGGAACCGGGCGTGTCAGATATACCTTTTTTTGAGTCAGCTGCGGGCCTTCAGCAGCACGTACAGCTTGCTGGTGGCATTGCTGTTGTTTTCGTATTTGTCGCCGCAGGTGATGAGCATGGCGTACTTGCCGCCGTCGCTGTAAGTGACGTTGGGATTGATCCAGCCCTTGTTGGCCTTATCCGCGGCGTAGCTCAGCTGGGTGCTGACATAGCTCGAGGCGCTGGTTCCCCAGGGCCTTGCGTTATAGGCGAGTATGCCGGTGCTCTGGTTGGGGCCGATCTCGTACAGGCACATTATGTCCCAGGTCTTATACCCGTCCAGCTTCATGGTTATGCTGGTGGTATTGAATTTGCTGCCGCAGGAGCCGCCGCAGCCCTCGCACCTGCTCTTACCTATTAGGGCGTTCTGAACGTGATGCAGGTTGTGAAAGTATTTGCCCCTGCCGCCGCGGACGTTGTGGCCCAGCACGGAATGTACCTGAGAGCCCTTAGCGGTGAGGGTATGGACGTATTCATAGTGTCCCTTGCGGTTCTCGGCGGCGTAGTAGTATTTGGTGCCCGCGCTGTTGGTATAGTTGCCGTATATGGTATAGGTTTTCGCGCCGGGTATCTTTATGCTGCCCCACTTTTCGCTTGCCGCGCCGTGGCCTGTCTCGGTTGCGCCGCTGGTAGCTCTGTTCAGCTTGCCGGCGCTGTCGGCGCTGCCTGCGTCGGAGCCGGTATTGGCATCCTGTATGGTAAAATCGTCCTTCTTTACAAAGCCCTTAGTCCCGTCATATTCCGCATAGTACCAATCGCCAGCTTCGCCCAGCAGTGTAAAGGAATCGCCCCTGGCCTTCTTCACCTTCTTCGCCACGTTGGAATCGCTTTTGGCGGGCTTTGCGGGTATCTCGGGGGAGGTGCGCATATATATGGCGCTGTCCTTGGATACGCCGGTCTTTGGGGCACTGAAGTATTGTACGTTGTTGGCGTTGGCGCTGGGGGCCGGGGTGGCTGCCGGAGTCTTGTCCGTCAGCTCAAAGTCCTTGGCACGGACAAAGCCCTTCTTGCCCTCGTATTCTATATAGAAGTACTTGCCCGTAGCGTCCTCTCCCAGCACGCTCACGGTTTTGCCTTCCATATGCCTGAGCTGTACCGCACCGTCGGTATCCTTTGCCGGGGTGTCCCGCAGGTATATTGTGCTGTCCTCGGATACCGCAGTCTTGGGCGCGGGGTAGGGGGTGTAACCCTCCTCCGCAAGGGCATGGGCAAGGGACAGCACTGTAAACAGCGCCATTGCCAGCGCCGCCAGCCTGAGTGATGTTCTTTTCATCGTTTTTCTTCCTTCCGTATAAAAATTTCTCCCGAATTGATTTTAAAGGCCGATTGTCGGTCGGCCCTTAAAAATACATTATTTTGCTTTACTTTGTTCCGAACAGCCTGTCGCCTGCGTCGCCGAGGCCCGGCACTATATAACCGTGGTCGTTAAGGTGATCGTCCACGTGAGCTACGAATATATCCACATCGGGGTGAGCCTTCTGTACCGCCTCGATTCCCTCGGGGGCGGCTATGAGGTTGACCAGCTTTACATTCTTGCCCCCTGCGCGCTTAACTACGTCAATGCCCGCGTTGGCGCTGCCGCCGGTAGCCAGCATGGGGTCTACTATAATGATATCCCTCTCGGAAATATCGGAGGGCAGCTTGCAGTAGTAGTCCACGGGCAGAAGCGTCTCAGGGTCCCGGTAAAGGCCTATGTGGCCTACCTTGGCGGCGGGTATGAGGTTCATCATGCCGTCTACCATTCCCAAGCCTGCGCGCAGTATGGGAACTATTGCCAGCTTCTTGCCGGCCAGTACCTTGGTATGGGCTGTAGCTACGGGAGTTTCTACCGTAGCGTCCTCCAGCTGAAGGTCACGGGTCGCTTCATAGGCCAGCAGGGTAGCCAGCTCCTCTACCAGAGCGCGGAACTCCTTGGTGCCGGTGGTCTTATCCCTGAGCAGGGTCAGCTTATGCTGTACCAGAGGGTGGTCGATTACGACGAGTTTACCCATTTTTGTGTATTGCTCCTTTCGGTTTATAGGTTAGTATATTGAATCAAAAATCCAACGCGATTTTATTTTGCTCTTTCCAATTCCGTTATTTTGTTTATCCTGTCAATGTGCCTTTTTCCGTTGGAAAAGTCAGTCTCAAGAAATGCCTTTACTATTCCCCTGGCAAGCTCGCCGCCTATGATGCGCGCGCCCATCGCCAGCATGTTTGCGTCGTTGTGCTCCCGGGTCAGCCGGGCCATTACCGGGTCGGTGCAAAGGCCGCACCGCACGCCCTTTATCTTGTTTGCGGCAATGGAGATGCCTATGCCGGTTCCGCATATCACAATGCCCCTGTCCGCCTCTCCCGAAACCACTGCCCTTGCGCAGGGGGCGGCGTAATCCGGATAATCCACGCTGTCCTCCGAATAGGTGCCGAGGTCGGTCACGGTGTGGCCGAGGCTTTCGATGTATGGCTTTATTTCTTCCTTGAGCTTGTACCCGCCGTGGTCGGCGGCAATGGCGATCTTCATGGCAACTCCTTTGGTCATATAGTTTTAAATCCCGCGCTCCTCAATAACCTGTTCATGTACGCAAGGCCCATGTCCGTCTCCGGCAGCGCCTCGCAGAGTATTACGTCCGCTTTGCCTTCCTGGGCGCGGAACTGTGCAAAAAGGCTCTCGCAGAGGGTAAGGGGATTTTTTCTCTCGCCTATTATAACATACCTTTTCCCCCTGTAGAAACAGCGAGTTTCCTCGGTGGCGAAAATTATGCAGGTCAGGCCCTCCGCCTCCCTTCTTTCGTACTCGGCTATGAGCTTTGCCGCCATATCCGGCAATGAGCCTGTGCCTACGATAACCTGGGCGTCGGGGGCGTAATGCTTGTACTTCATGCCGGGGGAGGCCGCGGCTTCCCCCTGCTTCAGGGGGGCTAAAACGGCGGGGGAAAGGTTTACCGGGCCTATTACGGCTTCCAGCATTTCCCGGGTAATACCGCCGGGACGGAGTATGGTGACGGCGCCTCCCATGAGGGACACCACGGTGGACTCCACGCCTATATTGCAGGGGCCGCCGTCTATTATTACGTCTATTTTCCCGTTCATGTCCGCCTTGACGTGATCGGCGGTGGTGGGGGAGGGCTTGCCGGATAAATTCGCGCTGGGTGCGGCTATGGGTACACCCGCGGCGCGTATGAGGGCCAGCGCCGTCCTGTTGTCGGGCATCCGCACGGCAACCGTATCAAGACCCCCCGTGACTTCCTCCGGCACACTGCTGCTTTTTAGGTATACCATGGTCAGCGGCCCGGGCCAGAACTCGTCCATCAGCAGCCTTGCCCTTTCCGGAACCGACTTCCACAGATCCTTCAGGTCGCTCTTTTTTGCGATATGCAGTATCAGCGGGTTGTCGTTGGGCCGGCCCTTGGCCTCGAATATCTTATTTACCGCCTCACCGTCCAGTCCGTTGGCGCCGAGGCCGTATACCGTCTCGGTAGGGAAGGCCACCAGGCCCCCTGAGCGTATTACGCTGCCTCCCAGCTTTGTGCCTGCCTCGGGCTGTTTGACGGCATTGAAGTACCGAGTCTCCAATTATTCCGCCTCCCCGGTGAGCTGGGCTGTGCGCTCCGCCAATATCAGCGCGTCTATCATCTCGTCCATGTCCCCGTCAAGGAAGGACTCCAGCCGGTACAGCGTCATGTTTATCCTGTGATCCGTCACCCGGCCCTGGGGGAAGTTGTAGGTGCGAATGCGCTCGCTGCGGTCGCCGCTGCCCACCATGCTGCGGCGGGCGGAGGCCTCCGCGCTCTCCTTTTCCTTGAGGAAATGCTCGTATATGCGGGACTTGAGCACCTTCATGGCCTTGTCCTTATTCTTATGCTGGCTGCGCTCGTCCTGGCACTGGACCACTATGCCCGTGGGTATATGGGTGATGCGTATGGCGGATTCCGTCTTGTTTACGTGCTGGCCGCCCGCGCCGCCTGAGCGGTAGGTGTCTATCTGAAGATCCTTTGGGTCTATCTCCACCTCCACGTCCTCAGCCTCCGGCATTACGGCGACTGTCGCCGCGCTGGTGTGTATGCGGCCCTGGGATTCAGTCTCCGGCACACGCTGCACCCGGTGAACGCCGCTTTCGAACTTGAGCCTCGAATAGGCGCCCCTGCCGATTATGTTCAGCACTACTTCCTTTACGCCCCCTGCCTCGGTGGTGTTTTCGTTCATGTATTCCATTTTATAGCCGTGGCGCTCTGCGTAGCGCTGGTACATGCGCAGCAGGTCCGCGCCGAAGAGCGCCGCCTCGTCGCCGCCTATGCCTGCGCGTATTTCCAATATTACGTTTTTCTCGTCGTTGGGGTCCTTGGGCAGCAGCATTATCTTCATATCCTCTATGAGCTTCCGCTGCTTTTCCGCAAGCTCAGCCATCTCCATGTGCACCATTTCCTTCATCTCGGGGTCAAGGTGCTCCTCCAGCATGGCCTTGCAGTCCGCTTCGGACTGCACTGCGGCGGTATACTCGTCAAAGGCGTTGACTATCTCCTCAAGCTGGCTGTGCTCCTTTACCATCTCCCGCCAGGCGGCCTGATCGTTCATTGCGTCTGGGGCTGAGAGGGCTGCGGTCAGCTCCTCGTAGCGTCTTTTCAGTGCGTTAAGCTTGTTTATCATATTCCTCCGTCCATTCTATAAGCCCTGCGTTCTCAAGGCCGCATATTTTCACAACGTGGTCGAATGCCCTTTGGGTCTTTTTAAGCTCGCCCTCGGTCAGCGGCTCGACGCCGGTGCGCTTTGCTTCCTCCGCCCAGCAGGGTATGGGCTGATGCACCCGCCTGCCGCCGGCCTTCTGTATTATGCAGGCGGTGGGCAGGTAGCTCATCCCGATGCTTACGCCCCTCTCGTCTTTTTTCACATCCAGCCGCAGAAACAGGCCGTACTCGGTATTCTGCCCCGCCATGTTGGATATGAAGTTGCTCATGGAGTAGGCGACAGGCACTCTGCGCCCGTCCTCCGCCGTTATCCATTCAAAGGGCTCGGCGCAGTGGGGGTGGCTGCCTATGACAGCGTCCGCGCCCCAGTCCGCGAAGCTTTGGGCGTACTCCCGCTGCCGCCTGACCGGCTTATCCATATACTGCTCGCCCCAGTGGGGGAAGGCTATGACCACCTCCGCGCCGGCGCTCCTGCAGGCCTCTATCTCACCTTGTATGCGCTCCCGCTGGGATACCCGCCCCACGGCCCAGCTGTCGCCCCCCAGCCTTGCGTCATAGCTGTTCACGCTCTCGGTCATGGCGACGAAGCCGAAGGTGATGCCGCCCACCGTCATAATGCAGGGGGCGTCCCGCTCCTCCTCGCTCAAATACGTCCCGGTCTGGGCAAGCCCCGCGCCGCGAAGCGTCCTTGCCGTGCGGAAAAGCCCCTCCTTGCCCCTGTCCAGGCAGTGGTTGTTGGCGGTGGTGAGCAGGTCGAAGCCTACGGCCCTGAGGTTTTCCGCAAGCTCGTCCGGCGCGTTGAAGGTCTGGTAGGGCTGCTTGGGGTTGGGGTCATCCTCGGTTGGGGGCGGCGCGGCGGGCCGCCTTTGGGTATAACCCGCTGCCTCCCCCGCAAGGGTGCATTCGAAGTTGCCCGCCATTATGTCAACGGAGGAGAACAGGGGCTCCATGGCGTAAAAGCTGGGCCTGAAGTCGTACCCTTCGGCGGTTTTCGCCCCCTGTATCTGGCTCGTCATCATGAGTATGTCCCCCACTATGCCCACGCTGGCCCGGTATACCTCCGGCTCCGGCAAGGTGGAGGGGGTTGGCGCGCTTTGCGCTTCGCTTATGGGAGGCTCCGGCTGGGTATCCAAGCCATCCGGCAAGGCCGCGCCCACGGCGCAGCCGGTGAGGAGCATCATCGAAAGCGCGATAGGTAAAAGCCTTTTCATCTCCTGACCGCCACCACCCTTTCTATTCCGCAAATATCCTTTATTATCTCCGCTTTCGGGAACATCGCCGCCACGTCCTCCGCCTGCCCCGCGCCCACCTCCATGAGCAGCGTGCCGCCGGGGGAGAGATGCGCGGCGTAATCCCGGGATATCCGGCGGTAAAAGTCCAGCCCGTCCGCGCCGCCGTCCAGCGCAAGCCTTGGCTCCCGCTTCACCTCGGCCTGCAATGAGGCAAGCTCCGAGGTGGGTATATAGGGCGGGTTTATGCAGATAAGGTCGAAGCTGCCGGATATATCAGAGAACATGTCCGTCAGCAGGAATTTGCCCGATACGCCGTTGAGGGCGGCGTTTTCCCGGGCAAGGGCGAGGCAGTCCGGGCTTATATCCCCGAAGGTCACCTCGAAGCCCCCAAGCTTTGCCAGCGATACCCCTATGCAGCCGGTGCCGCAGCAGAGGTCAAGAAGCGTCTTGCCGCCTATCGACAGCGCCTCCTCGCACAGCGTCTCGGTATCCTGCCTCGGTATCAGCGCGCAGGGCCGCGTGTAAAAGGGCAGCCCCATAAATTCCCATTTGCCCAGTATGTATTGAAGGGGCTCGCCCTGCGCCCGCCTTTTTGCTATGCTTTCTATCTCGGCCTTCAGCCCGGTGGAGAGGGGAGGGGCTTCTATATTTATGCGCCCTATGGGGAGGGCGGTAAGGTCGGATATAATTATCCGCGCCTCGGCCTCATGCTCCTCAGTAACGGTGGAAAGCAGCCCCTCCGCGTATTCCAGCGCGGTCATGCTTCCGCCTTATCCGCCGTCTCTTCCCGGTTCCTTCTCACCAGCTCCATGGCGTCCTTTGGCTCTGACATGGCAAGGTTGAAGGAGGCTATGGCCACCTCCAGCATGTCCGCCGTAGGCTCCTTGGTGGTGATGTACTGGAGCGCCATGCCGGGGGCGCGGATTATCTTTGTGAATATGTTTTCGTACTTCGCGGCGAGCTTTAGCACCTCATAGCTTATTCCTGCCACCAGCGGCAGGAACACTATGCGGGAAAGCAGCCTGAGCCAGAAGCTCTCGTTCCAGCCCACCACCGCAAAGAACACTATGGATACCGCCATAACGAGGAAAAGGTAGTTGGTGCCGCAGCGGGGATGGAGGCGGCTGTGCTTCATGGCGTTTTCCGGGGTGAGGGGGTCGTCCGCCTCATAGCAGGCGATGGTCTTATGCTCCGCCCCGTGGTACATGAAAACCCGCTTTATATCCTTCACGCTTGCGCAGAAGAGTATGTAGCCTATAAAAATGCATAGCCGCACCAGCCCCTCGACAAGGCACTTTGTGGCGGAGGCAGCGGCGCTGCCCCTGAATATAAGGCTGCTTATAAACTGGGGAAGCAGGAAGAAAAGCCCCACGGACAGCGCCACGGCCAGTATCACCGCAAGGCCCATCACAACCTTTTCCACCGACTTGCCCAGCTTTTCCGACAGCCACTTCTCGAATTTTGTGGGCTCCTCGTCTATGGGGTCGCCTATGAGCTCTGCGGATCTGGTGAGGGTATTCATGCCTATGGTAAGGCTCTCCACGAAGGCCACCACGCCCCTCACTATGGGCAGGCCGTAGAAGGTACCCTTCTGAGCCTTTGTCTGATATTCTTTATAATCCAATATTATGCGGCCCTTTGCGTCCCTGACCGCCATGGCGATGCCGCCGGGGGCCTTCATCATGACGCCCTCCATAACGGCCTGACCGCCGACAGAACATTTCTTCATTAAATTACTCCTTCCGGCGCCTATTCCACGCCAAGATACATTATAACATAAGAATTATTTTAGTGGATACAAAAAAAGCGGCTTTTAAGCCGCTTTATTTGTATTTGCGCCGTTTAGCCTACCGCCTTGAGCAGCATGTACAGCTTTGCGATGCTGTCGTTGTCGCCGCTGTCGCCGCAGGTGACGAGCATCATGTACTTGCCGTTATCGGTAAGGGCGGAGGTGTTTGCCCAGCTCTTGCTGGAGAAGGTGTTCACATAGGACTTCACGTTGGAGAGGTACTGGGCGGTGGTGTAGTTCCAGGGCTGCGCCATCTGGGGCAGTATGTTCTTATACGCCTTGTTCTTGGGTACCTCGAAGAAGGCCACTACCTCCCAGCTGCTGCTGCCCTCCCAGCTTGCGGAAATGGACTTTCCGTAGCCGGAGCAGCTCGCCTTGCACTTTTCGCAGCTTGACTTGCCCAGTATGGCGTTCTGGATGTGGTGCAGGTTGTGGAAGTAGGAATTTGAGGTGCCTACCTTCTTGCGGTTGTTGTGGCCCATTACCACCGCTACCTGAGAGCCCTGGGCCGTGGTGGTGTGTACGTAGTAGTAGCTCTTGCGGAGCACATAGTCATAGTAATAGTATGTCTTGCCCTTCTTTTCGCCGATATAATTGCCGTAGATGGGGTAGGTGCCCGCGCCGGGTATGGTTATGCTGCCCCACTTTTCGGAGCTGGAGCCGGTGCCCTTGCCTGCGGGGGTGCCTATGGCGGCCATGCCGGTGTTGTTGGAGGTCACGTTGCCGCTGTTAGTGTTGGTATTGGTATTGGGCTTCTGCTCAACCACGTTGCCGCTGGTGAAGGTGAAGTCCTGAGCCCGGACGAAGCCCCGGGTGCCGTTATAGTCCGCATACAGGAAGCTGCCGCTGGCGTCGGTGCCCAGCACGGTGAAGGTCTTGCCCCGCATATTGCGCAGCTTGGTAGCGCCCTTGGTGGAGCTGGTGGCGGTAGAGCGGACGTAGATGTTGTTGTCCTTGGATACGGCGCTCTTTGCGGTATCGTATGCCCTTACCTCGGAGCCGGTATTGCCGCCTATGGCGCCGCCGCTGGTGGGCAGGTTGGCTACGTTGATGGAGCCGGAGCTTGTGCTCCTGAGGTTGGAGATGGCGCTTGCGGGTACCCAGCCCGCCACGCTGCCTATGGTGACGTATACCTGGGAGCCGGAGGCGTCGCGGTAGTTGACGGTGACGTTGCCCGCGTTCTGCACGATGCCTACCGTCTTGCCGTTATTGGTAATAACAGTGCCCGCAGCGAGGTTGGCTGAGAAGGTGCCGCTGGCGGTGTTCTGGTTCTGGTTTACATAGGGGGTGGGGGCGGGGGTGGTAGTGCCGCCGATGGTACCGCCGATGGTTCCGCCGCTGGTGGGCAGGTCGGAAAGGCTTATGGAGGAGCCGTTCCTTCTAAAGCCGGAGAGGGAGGAGGCGGCTACCCAGCCGGTGACGTTGCCTACGGTCACGTTTACCTGAGTGCCGGCCGCGTCGCGGTAGTTGACGTTGATGCTGCCGCCTACGCTTACGGGGTAGTTGGTGCCGTTGACGTTTATGGCCGCCCCGGTGGCGATGGTGGCGGTATAGGTACCGGTAACGCCGGAGGTCGTGCCGCCGGTGGTGCCGGAGGTGGTGCCGGAGGTGGAGCCGGAGGCAGAGCCGCCAGTGCTCTTGTCATAGCCTATGCCGGAGATGGCGGAGGGGTATACCCAGCCGGTGTAGGTCTTGCCGTCATAGCTGACGGTGACGTTGTACATGCCGGATTTGTTATCCTGCCTGTTTATGGTGACGGGGCCGCTGACATACAGCTCGACCTTCCTGCCCTTGGTGTCCTTGTAAACAGGGGTCTGGGCCGCCGCCGTGCCTACGATATTATAAGCGAAGGCGGGAAGTGCGGTCAGCACCATCAGTGCCAGCATGGCCACTGCTACGATGCGGATAATAGTCTTTTTCATAAACGCTTTCCTTTCAGAATGATTTCTTATTTTTCTTTCTTTTGGGATACGTCCTCATCATCGTCGAACACGAAGGCGGCGCGAAGAGGATCGTAGTCCTTTTTTTCGGCGGACGCGGCGGTCTTATGCCCCGCCGCCGCAGCCTTTCTGTCGGTCTTTTTCGAGGAGTACACCATCATGACTATCAGGCTTGCAAAGCCCAGCGCCCAAAGCGCGATGGCTATGGGGGAGCCGTAGGCTATGACGCCAAGATACTCCAGAAGGTTGGATACCGTCAGCAGCACGCCTGATATGGCAGCCAGTATGCGCAGGCCCTTGACGTATTGCTCCCTCGGACAGTTCAGGTACTCGTTCTCATACAGCTTGCCGCGCCCGACTATGGCGGCATATATGAGGTACACGCCTATTATAAGGCTAAAGAGCGAAAGCATATCGCTTCCCAATGATTATTTCCTCCTGATTTTATCAACCAATATCCCTTATTTCAAGGCATATGGCAATGATTTAAAATATTGTTCAAAAATGTATTGGCTGAATCCGTGGATTTTTTAGCAGGCGCGCCCTTTACAGCCTCTTCAGCTTTGCGCCCTCCTTGCTGTCCTCCACCGCAAAGCCCATTGCCTTCAGCTCCTCGCGGATCTGGTCTGCCCGGGCCCAGTTTTTGGCCTTGCGGGCTTCTGCGCGCTCGTTTAGCAGAGCGACCGCCTCTTTGGGGAATTCCTCCGCCTTTTTATGCTGGAGTATGCCCAGCACGTTGGTCATATCGTCAAATAGCTTTGCCGCCCTTTCCAGCGCTTCCTTACTTCTGGGCTCTGTTACGAAGGTGTTGACAGCCCGGGCGTAGTCGAACATTGCGCCCAGCGCGTCTGCGGTGTTCAGGTCGTCGTCCATGGCGTCGCAGAACTTTTTCTCGTGCTCCTCCAAAGATGCGCAGAATCTGGCGTCCTCCTCCGTAGCGGGGCCTTCCTTAGCTTTGGCAAGGCGTTCCCGGGCGGTGCGGATACGGGTGAGGGCGGTGTTGGCCTGCTCGATAAGCTCACGGGTGAAGTTGATGGGGTTCCTGTACTGGGCGGAGAGCAGGAACAGGCGGACGGCCTCAAGGTCGAATTCCTGAGCTATGTCCCTCACCAGGCGGAAGTTGCCAAGGGACTTGGACATCTTCTGATTATCTACATTTATATAGCCGTTATGCATCCAGTACCTTGCGAAGGGCTTGCCTGTGGCCGCCTCGCTCTGGGCTATCTCGTTTTCATGATGGGGGAATATAAGGTCCTGGCCACCTGCGTGAATGTCGAAGGTGGGGCCTAAAAGCTCCATGCTCATGGCGCTGCACTCTATATGCCAGCCCGGGCGGCCTTTGCCCCAGGGGCAGTCCCATGCGGGCTCGCCGGGCTTGGCGCCCTTCCAGAGGGCGAAGTCCAGAGGATCCCTCTTCAGGTCTCCCGGCTCTATGCGGGCGCCGGACTCAAGGTCGTCTATGGACTGGCCTGAAAGCTTGCCGTAGCCCGGGAAGGAGCGGACGGAGAAATATACATCGCCGTTTGCTACGGGATATGCATGGCCCTTTTCTATGAGGGTCTCCACCAGCTTGATTATCTGGGGTATGTGCTCGGTAGCCCGGGGATTGCAGGTGGCAGGCTCGGCGCAGAGGCCCTCCGCATCTGTTTTGTATTCCTTTATATACTTATCCGCAAGCTCCGGCACCGTGGTGTGCTCCTCGTTGGCGCGGCGGATGAGCTTGTCGTCTATATCCGTAAAGTTGGATATAAACCTTACCTTGTAGCCCTTATATTCAAGATACCGCCTGAGGGTATCGAACACCACCAGCGGCCTTGCGTTGCCTATGTGAATAAAGTTGTATACCGTCGGGCCGCATACGTACATGCTTATCTCGCCCGGCACCAGCGGCACCAGCTCCTCCTTTTTGCGGGTCATGGTGTTGTATATCTTCATAAGTATCCCTCCTTGAAAAATTGCGTTCAAACTTTACCAAATTATATTTTAGCATAGAGTTTGTAATATGGCAAAGAGTTTTGAGGTGAAAAAGCCGCCCCGCCGGGGCAGTGGTTTTTCACCCTCCTTCTTTCTCTTTTCTTTTCAGGAGAAAAGACACCATCAGTTGACAAGAGCGCACAAGCCCTAAAGGCTTGTTTTGGGGTGCTCCTGCGTTCTCGTCGCTTGTATTACATCCAGTAGTACTGCGCTCCTCGGCCTTGGATCGCCCTCAAAACAAGCTCTTTAGGGTCTTTGAGTTTTAGAAGCCAAGGAGTATGGCAGAACAAGGAGGACGAGTGCAGGAATACTGGTTGTATTTCAAATGAGGACGACGCAGTTATGACGTGCTGTTTGGCTCCTAAAACCTTGTGTGCCTTTGTCAACTGATGGTGAGAAAGAAGCAAAGAGAAAAGAAAAGCCCGACGAAAATTATAAATAATATAATAGGCCGTATAAAAAAATAATAGGCCGTTTAAAAAGCTTCAGGGGCCGATGCCCAATGAGAAAGCCCGAAAAAGTGGCTGAGCGCCACTTTTTCGAAAGTTTCTGTATTACTCTTCCATCTCGCCCGCTATCATAAGCGCCCCGGTAACCGTGAGCCTTTCCCGGGCGTCCACCTGATAGTCCAGCGCCGCGTTGTGTATGGCCTGCGCGTCCGAATACTTTCCCTCAGCCTCAAGGAATTCGGATATCATGCCTGTAAATTCTTTAAGGGCCGGGTAGCGGAAGGTTATACGCCCCGGCAGCGGGCCGCCCTCCTCCCGGGAGGTGGCGTATATGAGTATGTTGGGCGGAATCGCCCGAAAGCCCGCTGTGGCGGAGGACAGGAGCCTTATGCCATCGCCGTCCGCAGCTATATCGTCCAGCAGCAGTATGAATTTAAGCGGCTGGCCCGAAAGCCTCTGCAAAAGCCCGGGGATATGTTCTGTCTCCCCCTCGGGGACAATTATCAGCCGCACTTCAGGCAGCTCCTGAAGCAGTGACACCGCCTGAGCCGTTTTGCCGGTCCCCATGCCGCCCAGCAGCAGCATGTTCACCGCCTTCTCCCCCCGCATGAAGCGTATGGTGTTTTCCATCAGCCGGCTGTGCTGCTCCTCATAGGCGGAAAGCGGAACTATCGCCTCCGGCTCCTCCATAGGCACCAAGCGGCCATCTTCAATTCTGAAGAAGCGATGCTGCAAAAATTTCCCCGTACCGTAGGATGCGAAAAAGTTCCATATATCTTCGGTAAGCTCGCCCCAATCAGCCGTCTCGAGAAAGCGGCGATACATCTCCTCCAGCGCCTCATCTGATACGAAGCTGTCCGTAAGCCCGGCCTGGCCGTATTTCCATGGGGTAAACTCCAGCGGCAGCTGCGCCGCCTGCTCTTCCTCGCTATTCCGGCGCGGAAGGTTTGATATGCTGCCTCCCGACCATATGGCGGTGGACTTCATGGCCACAGCGTCGTTTGCCCTTGAGCTTCTGCCCCTTTCACTTATGAGCTGGGCCATGCGCTCTGAGGTAATGGTGGAAAGCTCGCCCATTATCTCAAGCCTCTCCCTCATAGCCATAAGCTGCGCCTCATCCCGTATGCCCCTGGCAGCAGAGAGGGCAAAAGGGTGTTCCGTCTGTATTATTTCGTATAAAAGCTGATCCCGCCACAGGTCCCCTGTGACCCTCCTGGCGGGGGAGGACAGCATATATTCCGTGAGCCTGTGATATGCGCCGAGAGCGCCAGGGAAATTGGCTGCCCAGGTATCCATGAGCAGCTCCCCCATGAGCTCCGCCGCCTTCGAAAAGCCCCCGAGCCTCAGGGTCATGGCAGCCGCGGCCGCCAGCGCCTCGCCTGGATTCATATCCCTCAGTCTCATACACGCCTCTCCTTTGCGCCGTTTATAATATCACAGGGCCGCAGCCCCTTTAATAATACCACAGCATACGCCTTGCGGCAATCGCGGCAGGGTGATATAATTTCAGAAGCAATAATCGTTTTCGTGGCATAATAATGAAAATGAGATAGGTTCTTCTCGCCGGCTCTCGCTGTAACGGCAATACGGCGGTGCAGATTAGTGCGCTGTTTGATTTTATATAATATAAAGGAAATATAACCATGTCAAAGAAGATTATCCTAACGGGCGGCGGAACTGCCGGCCACGTCACACCCAATCTGGCGCTGCTGCCAAGGCTCAGGGCGGAGGGCTACGAGATACACTACATAGGCACCGCCGATGGAATAGAAAAAAGCCTTGTGGACGGCCTTGAGGGCGTGACCTATCACACCATATCCGCCGGCAAGCTGCGCAGGTACTTTTCGCTGAAGAACCTTACCGACCCATTCAAGGTTGTAGGCGGAATATTCCAGGCCAAGCGCATCATTAACAAGGTAAAGCCGGACGTGGTGTTTTCAAAGGGCGGCTTCGTATCGGTGCCCGTGGTCATAGCGGCAAAGGGCATGGCGCCCATAGTCGCCCACGAGAGCGACTATACTCCCGGCCTGGCCAATAAGATAACCGCCAGGTTTGCAGACAGGGTATGCGTCACCTTCGAAGATACTCTAAAATACGTCGGCGCAAAGGGCGTCCATACCGGCACCCCCATACGGCCCGAGCTTTACGGCGGCGACAGGCAGAGAGGTCTGGACTTTACCGGCTTTTCCGGCGAAAAGCCCATACTCCTTACCATGGGCGGCAGCCAGGGCGCCCAGGCCATAAACGACGCGCTGCGATCGGCGCTGCCGCGGCTGACCCGCTCCTTCGACATTATCCACCTCTGCGGCAAGGGCAAGAAGGATGCTTCCATAGCCGAACCGGGCTATGTCCAGTACGAGTACATCTCAAAGGAGCTGCCCGACCTTTTCGCCGCGGCGGATATAATACTCTCCCGTGCCGGCGCCAACGCCATATTCGAGTTTCTGGCACTTGCAAAGCCCGCCCTGCTTATACCGCTGCCCCTTTCCGCCTCCCGGGGCGACCAGATACTCAACGCCGGCTATTTTGCCCGCAAGGGCTACGCCATGACGCTGGATCAGGCCGGCCTTACGCCGGACACACTGTTCGACAGCATACACGACCTTTACGACAGAAGGCTCAGCTTTATTTCCGCCATGAGCAGCGACTCCACCGCGGACGGCACCGATGAGGTGCTGGACGTCATACGATCCGAATCGGAGGGGAGTAAAAGATGAACTGCCACAAAAGAAGCAACGGCAAAAACAGGGACAGCTACGGTTCCTCTGTGGCCCACAAGGCGCTTACCAAAGAGGTAGTGGCCCAGAGGCTTGCGCTTCCCAACGGCCCCGAGCACATGATGCACTACGCCTCCGAGGCGTTCCCCTTCGCTTACGAGCTGTTTTCGGAGGGCAACTCCGCCGCGTGCGCTTTTCTCTGCCGCTGCGCAAAGCAGGAAAAATACGCAAGGCAGCTTAACGATATCATGGGCAGCGAGCGCAAGGCCCTTCGAAACGCCCTGCTTTCCAATCAACCCAAGCTCCGCAAGAATGCCGCGGTTCTCATGGGTCAGCTGAAGGTCCCCTCGGACGTGAAATACCTGAAACAGGCCCTTTCAGTAGAGGATACCCGCTTCGTGCGGCCTTCGATGCTGCTGTCCTTAGGCTCCATAGGAGGGGATGAGGCCAAGGCGGCTCTCGCCTCATATACTATACAGCCGGCAAACAGCGAAGATGAAAAGGTGCATTTCGAGGCGGAAACAGAGGCCTACAAAACCGCCATGCGAAGCTTTCTCACCTTCGAAAAGCACGAATTTACCGCGCTTCCCAGGCCCTGCGAAATAGAGCTGCGTTCCCCGGATAAGCTATCCGACCCTCTGGCCCGGGAGCTTGCCGAGCATGGTTTCAGGGTGTCCGCCGTACACCGCGGCGACGTACACGTGCATACGGAGGACATGATGGGGCTTTTCGCCTGCCGCTGCTTTACCGAGGCGCTCATCGAGATATCCGCCAACTCAAACCCCGACCCAAAGTCCATGGGCATAAAGGCAAAGAGCTTTCTCGAAAAGCTGCTGCCCGCCTGCCATACCGGCAAGCCTCCCTTCGGCTACAGGCTGGAGATAAGGGGGGAGGGCAATATAGACAGGCTGGCCATAGCGCGAAAGATGATAGCCGTAATGGACGATAAGATGCTTCTCAACTGCCCCAACAACTACGAAATAGAGCTACGGGTGGAGATAGGCGGCAACGGCGGCGCGTTCATGTACGCAAAGCTGCTCACCATAAAGGACGAAAGGTTCAGCTACCGGGTTTCGGCTCTGCCCGCCAGCATGCACCCCGCAACGGCGGCCGCCATACTGAAATATGCGGAGTTCTTCCTGGGCGGAAAGGACGCCAGGGTGCTGGATCCCTGCTGCGGCAGCGGCACATTTCTCATAGAGCGGGAAAAGCTTTACCCCTGCGCCGGCCTTACCGGGGTTGATATATCAAACAAGGCCATAGACATAGCCCGCAGCAATGCAGAGGCCGCCGGCAGCATTGCCAGATTCGTACACAACGACTGCATGCGCTTCACTGCGGAGCGGCCATATGACGAGCTGGTGGCAAATCTCCCCTTTGGCAATCGCGTCGGCAGCCATAAGTCAAACGAAAAGCTTTACGCCGGCATATTGGAAAACCTTCCCAAATGGCTCCGCCGGGGCGGCGTGGCAATACTGTACACCATGGAATACACTCTGCTCAAGAAGCTGATTCGTGAACATCCCGGCTTAAGGCTCGTCACGGAGGTCAGAACGGAGGCGGGCGGACTAATGCCTGCCGTGTTCGTGATAAAGATAGGACAATAGGTTTTCGAGTAAATGGCTCATGCCATTTACTCGAGTCAGAGTGTCAAAAAAGTGGCTGAATGCCACTTTTTCGACAGTCTCAAAGGGCCACAAGGCCCTTTTTTGTTCTCCGCGTGACTGTTCCACGTAGAACATTTTTCGGCTTTTATTTATTTGTTCTACGTGGAACATTAACCAATTATTGTTTATTCCACACGAATGCATTATAATCAATAAAGAAAATCCGGTACTGATCTTTCAAATGGCACAGCCATTTATGCAAAAAAGGAGGATACATGGCTAAAATAATCGCCGTAGCTAACCAGAAAGGCGGGGTAGGCAAAACCACCACCACCGTCAACCTTTCGGCATGCATTGCCCAGCAGGGCAAGCGGGTGCTGTGCGTGGATATCGACCCTCAGGGCAACAGCACCAGCGGCCTTGGCATAGATAAGGAGGCCGTACAGTACAGCGTATACGACGTGCTGATAAACGGCGTGGACCCAAAGGAAGCAATAGAGCACAGCGTGGTGGAGGGCCTGGACATGCTCACCGCCCGCAAGGAGCTTTCCGGCGCTGAGGTGGAGCTGGTCAACGCAATGGCCCGGGAGACTGTTCTCAAGCGTGAGCTGGATACCATACGGGACAGCTATGACTATATATTCATAGACTGCCCGCCCAGCCTTGGCCTGCTCACCATAAACGCCCTTACCGCGGCGGACACGCTGCTGGCCCCCATACAGTGCGAGTACTTTGCCCTGGAGGGACTGTCCGACCTGATGAACACAGTAAAGCTTGTCAAGCAGCGGCTGAATACCGATCTTCAGGTAGAAGGCGTAGTCCTTACCATGTTCGACGCCCGCACCAACCTTTCGGGGCAGGTTGTGAACGAGGTAAAGAAGTTCTTTAAAAATAAGGTTTACGACACCATAATACCACGCTCGGTGCGGCTAAGCGAGGCTCCCAGCTTTGGCCTTCCCATCACCCTGTACGACCCCCGTTGCTCGGGAGCCAGGGCATATAAGGCGCTTGCCAACGAGCTTATAGGTAAGGAGAATTAAAATATGGCTATAAAAAAAGGACTCGGAAAGGGACTGGACGCACTTTTAGGGGACTATCAGCAGCCCCCGGAGGAAAGCGTTAAGGAGATAGACGTAAACCTCATCGACACAAATTCATCCCAGCCCCGCAAGAGCTTTGATAAGGAAAAGCTGGACGAGCTGGCCAATTCCATAAAAAACCACGGCATAGTTCAGCCCATCGTCGTGCGCAGGACAGGGGAGAGGTACACCATAGTAGCCGGCGAACGCCGCTACCGTGCCGCCCGCATAGCGGGCCTTAATAAGGTACCTGTAGTTGTAAAGGATATGGACGACTATCAGGTGATGGAGGTGGCCCTCATAGAAAATATACAGCGGGAGGACCTGAACCCTATCGAGGAAGCCACTGCTATACGCTTCCTTATGGTTCAGAACGACCTGACACAGGAGGAGGTGGCGGAGAGGCTCGCAAAGAGCCGTCCGTCCATCGCCAACACCCTGCGCCTTCTCAACCTGCCCGAGGAGATACAGCAGTACCTCAAGGATGGCAAGCTCCAGTCCGGCCATGCAAAGGTCATACTCAGCCTGCCTGAAAAGCCAATGCAGTTCCGGCTGGCCGACAGGATAGCGGAGGGCGGGGTATCCGTCCGGGAGGCGGAAAGGCTTGCAAAGGCAATGCTTCAGCCCGGGCGCGAAAAGAAAAAGCCTGAACAGCCGGCGGACACCGACCTTAAGTTCGCGGAGGACAGGCTGCGGGACAGGCTGGGCACAAAGGTGAGCATACAGGGCAGCCAGAGTAAAGGAAAGGTAATTATAGAATACTATTCCCGTGACGAACTTAACGGTATATACGATATTCTCATAAGGGAGTGAACCGGATGAAATACCATGGTATAAAGCCTGTGTATAACGTATGGCTGAGCAAGGACGACGGCAAGTACTTCGGTCCAGGCGTAGCCATGCTTATAGAAGGTGTAAAGCGCACCGGCTCGCTGTCGTCGGCAGCCAAGGAAATAGGCATGGCCTATTCTAAGGCCTGGCGCATTATAAAGCGCAGCGAGGAGCTTACGGGCTGCAAGCTGCTTTTATCCCGCACAGGCGGCGCACACGGCGGCGGCGCCTGCCTCACACAGGACGCCGAGCAGATACTTTCGGACTTTACCGCCTTCCGCAAAGAGGTGGATACTGAGATAGAAAAGGCTTTTAAGAAGTACTTTGCCAATTAAAAATATGAAAAATAACAAAACCACTTACATGAACCTCTTTACCTCTTTCTTCCGCATAGGTCTTTTTACCTTCGGCGGCGGCTATGCCATGCTGCCCATGCTGGAGAGGGAGTGCGTGGAAAACCACAGCTGGGCTACCCGTGACGAGCTTCTGGACTATTTCGCCATTGCCCAATGCACCCCAGGCGTCATCGCCGTGAACACCGCTACTTTTATAGGCTGCAAGGAGAAGGGATCTCTGGGCGCGGCGATAGCCACCTTGGGCGTCATATGCCCCAGCATAATCATAATACTCATAATAGCGGCCATACTTACTAATTTCGCCAGCCTTCCCGCCGTAGGGTACGCCTTCAACGGCATAAGGGTGGCCGTTGCCGTGCTCATACTCAACGCAGTGATAAAGCTCATAAGGAGCAATCTTAAACAGCCTGTTTCCATTCTGATATGCGTGCTTGCCTTTGCTGCGAGCCTGTTTAGCCTGTCCCCCGTCGTAATAGTGCTGTCTGCGGGGGCCGTTGGCATAGCGTACGGATATTTCGGGAGGCAGAAATGATATACCTTCAGCTTTTTTATGAATTCTTCAAGACCGGGCTTTTTGCCGTAGGCGGCGGCCTTGCCACCATACCCTTCCTTTCCGCCATGACCGATAAATACACATGGTTCACAAAGGCGCAGCTTGCGGATATGATAGCCGTGGCGGAATCCACCCCCGGGCCCATCGGCGTAAATACCGCCACCTTCGCGGGGTATAACGCGGCAGGCATACCCGGTGCGATAATTGCCACATTGAGCCTTGTATTGCCGAGCTATATTATAATACTTGCAATATCAAAGGCGCTGCAAAAATTCCGGGACAATAAATACGTGAACGATGCCTTTACGGGTCTTCGCCCTGCGGCGACGGGGCTTATTGGGGCGGCCTGCTATTCCGTGACGGCTATAGCCCTCTCCGGCAGCACGCTTTTCGGCTGTATCGACCTCAGGCGGCTCATATTCTTCGCGCTGCTGCTTGCCGTTACAAACATAAAGCGGCTGAAGGGCCTGCACCCGATAATATTCATAGCCATAGCCGCCGTCGTTGGCATAGTTTTCAGGCTGTAAAGGGAGATATATGTAGCATATGTATATAAACCCCTTGTTCAGCGGCTCCTCCGGCAACTGCACTCTTATAGGCGCGGACGGCGGCCTTTTCATGGTAGACGTGGGCAAAAGCGCCCGCGCCGTATCGGCTGCCCTTGCCCTTGCGGGGGAAAGAATAGAGGACATAGCCGCCATATTCATCACCCATGAGCATACAGACCACATAGCGGGCGTCGGCGTGCTTTGCAGGCGTTACGGCATACCGGTATACGCCAACGCCGCCACATGGCAGGCCATGGAGCCGCTTATAGGCGAGGTACCGCCGAAATGCATACGTGTATTCGAGAGCGGGCGTGATTTCTTCATAGGCGGCGTATCGGTGCTGCCCTTTTGCATACCCCACGACGCGGCGGAGCCGGTAGGCTATTCTTTTTTGGGCGGCGATGGCAAAAAGATCACCGTAATGACCGACATAGGGCATATGGACAGCCGCCTTATATCCTGCGCCGCCGGTTCAGACATACTTTTGATAGAAGCAAACCACGACGAGGAGCTGGTCAGCTCCTGCCGTTATCCCTACCCTACCAAGCGGCGCATACTTTCAGACGTCGGCCATCTTTCCAACGCCGGCTGCGGCCGGGCGCTGTGCGGCCTGTATTCCTCCGGCGTGCGGCGGGCCATTCTCGGCCACCTGAGCCGGGACAACAATTTCGAGAGCCTTGCCCTTGAGACGGTGCGCTCCGAGCTTTTGAATCAGGACATACCGGAATCTGAATTCGCCCTTGCCGTGGCCCACAGGGACAGGATGACCGGGAGGTTTGACGTATGACGGTAAAGCTTATATGCGTAGGCAGGCTGAAGGAAAAATTTTATGGCGATGCCTGCGCCGAATTCAAAAAGCGCATATCCCGCTTTGCTGACGTCAATATCATTGAGGTATCAGACGAAAGGGCGCCGGAGCAGCTTTCGCCCGCCGAGATGGATCAGGTGAAGCGTGCGGAAGGGGAGAGGCTACTCGCAAAGGTTGCCCCCGGGGACTATCTCATCGCCATGGACCTGAAGGGGGAACAGCTCACATCCACTGAAATGGCGTCGCGGCTTCAGGGCATAATGAATTCCGGCGGCAGCAGGATCGACTTCGTCATCGGCGGCTCTCTGGGTCTGTCTTACGAGGTGCTTCAAAGGGCAGACCTCAGGCTCTGCTTCGGCAAGCCCACCTTCTCCCACCAGATATTCCGGATAATGCTCCTCGAGCAGATCTACCGCTGCTTCAAGATCATAAACAATGAGCCTTATCATAAGTAAAGTATTTATGCCTTCTTTTCTTTCTCTTTTCAGGAGAAAAGAGAACAGAAAAGAAGCAAAAGAAAGAGAAAAGCCCAACCCTTTTATTATGAAAAAGAAACAGGGAAAAGGGAAGAGCCCAACTTTAACTGATATATTTTTAAAAGGGTATAATAAATGAAAATCAGAAAAAGCAGAATGGAAGATGTCAATGATATAATGAATATCATTGCCGCGGCAAAGCAATATATGGTCAGCCACGGAAACACGACCCAATGGGTAGACGGCTATCCGGGAGAGGAAATAATAATATCCGATATTAAAGACAACAACAGCTATGTAATTACCCATAACGATACAATAGCGGGGACCTTTTCATTTATTATAGGAAAGGAGCCCACCTATCAGGTCATTAAAAACGGGGAATGGCATTACGACAGGCCCTACGGCACTATTCACCGCCTGGCTTCAGGGGGGATAATCCGGGGTATCTCAAAGGCGTGCTTTGAATATTGCCTCCATCAGATGGATTATATCCGCATAGATACCCATAAGGATAATATTTCCATGCAGGCCGCCATTGAAAAATTCGGATTTAAAAAATGCGGCAATGTATATATGCTGAACGGTACTGAGCGTATAGCATATGATTATTTGCGGTCATAGCATCAGAGGCGGCGTCCGGCCGCTTTTCCTTTCAGCTCATTATTATATAAATATATAGTAGTACTCGTAATAGACGTGTCAGCACCGTTGAAAACCCCAAAAAACCCAGATATCTCCTGTAAAACCAATATTGATAACCGGTTGGCAGCGCGTGGAAAAAAGCCCGCCTTATCAACGCTTTCAACGGCGCGGATTTATCAACGCTCTCTCAACACGGTATCGACACTGGTTATCAACGATTTGCAAATTGTTTTCCGCCTCGGCTGCGCCTGAAACGGCATAAAAAAGCGCGGTTTGTGCCGGTCAACATTTTGCCAACACAATATCAACTGAGGTTGTCAATGTTTTGGTAGTTTAATGCTGCACCAAATTTATCCGCTTTGTCATAAAGTCGCTTGAATTTTCCTTAAAGTCAAGTATTTAAAGTATTTTGTAAAATATACTTGACATAAAAGCGGGTAAGTGATAACATGTCCCCATAAGAGAGAGATCAGAGATAAATCAGGAGGGAATCATGATATGTCTAATAGCTATGTGCTTGGAATCGCCGTAGGGATAGCCTTCGGAATAATGCTTGTAGCCTTTATATTTTCTTATTTAAAAAAGAAGGGAAAGGATATATACGAATACGACGAGAGGCAGAAGCTGGCCCAGCTCAAGGGCTGGAAGGCGGCTTTTATCGCTACCGTATGCTTCGATATAATAAACGCCATGGCGGTAGATATATTTGGCCCCTGGGCCAGTATGATCACCATGTCCTGCTGCTCGCTTTTTATAGGGGTAGGGGCATACGGCATAGTTTGCATTATAAAGGACGCCTACACCCCGCTGCATAAGAGGGCAGGCAGATACATGCTGCTGTTTCTTGTCATAGCTGCGTTCAATGCCGTAACAGGGATTATGAACTGCAAAAGAATTGGCTTCTTTGATGAGGGAAGGCTTACCGTAGGCTGGATAAACCTCTTTGCCGCCGCCCTTTTGATAATTATCGACATAGTATACGCCATAGATGTTATCATAAAAAGGAGCAGGGCAGTGGAGCCGGACGATGAAGATTAACGGAGGAATAAAATAATGAAGAATCTCCGCATGAAGGCAGCCCGGGCGGCAATGGATATGTCCCAGCAGCAGCTGGCCGACGCTGTAGGCGTTTCCCGCCAGACCGTCAACGCCATAGAGAAGGGTGATTATAACCCTACTATAAACCTCTGCATCGCCATCTGCCGCGCCCTCGGCCGTACACTGGACGAACTGTTCTGGGAAGAAGGGTAGAGAAACTGATAAGCAATGAATACGAGGAGCGGCTTATGCCGCTCTCAGTCTGTCAAAAAACCCCAGGGTTGATAAGGGGTCGCAGCCCCTTATGTTTAATCCGGCTCTGACGACATGTGCGTCAGAACGGATGAAAACCCAGAGGTTTTCGTACTTTGCGGATTTTGCCGCCCGGGAGCGAATGCGAGAGGCAAAACCCGTAAAACTCAAAAAAGTGGCATTCAGCCACTTTTTTGACACTCTGAGAGCGGCTTATGCCCGCTCTTTTTTATATTTCGTTAAAAATGAATCAACAAAAATATAATCCGTCAATATTTTGACAATAGCTAAATATAGTCGTTAAGTATTTTATGAGCCTTAGTATATTGTGGAAAATGGTAATTTTGACAAAAAACCAACAAAATAAGGATTTTTTCGCAATAATATATGTACTGAATGTGAATAAATATATTGACTATTTTTATATGACATGCTAAAATCTTAGCGTGAATAGAAGCTTTATTTACATTCTCTGAAGTTTTTTGAATTTAAAAGCTATTTATCTTGCAGAAAAAACGTATCAACCACATGTTTTCAATAAAAAAAGAAAGGACTAATTATTGATGGAACTTATCGTAAAAGTAAACTCCTTCCTTAACGGCATCGTAATGGGCTGGCCGGGCATGATCCTTCTGGTAGGCACCGGCGTGTATTACACGATTCGCTGCGGCGGGGTACAGTTCAAGTGGTTCGGCTACATAATGAAGACCACCATCGGCAAGATCTTCGACAAGAAGGAAGCCGGCGAGGGCTCCGTAACTCCCTTCCAGGCCGTGTGTACCGCCCTTGCGGCGACGGTCGGCACCGGAAATATCGCCGGCGTTACCGGCGCTATCGCCCTCGGCGGCCCCGGCGCGGTTTTCTGGATGTGGGTATCCGCCCTGTTCGGAATGTGCACCAAGTTCGCTGAGGTCACCCTGGCCATACACTTCCGCGAGCGCAACGACAAGGGCGACTGGGTAGGCGGCCCCATGTACTACATCAAGAACGGCCTCGGCAAGAAATGGGTCTGGCTGGGCACGCTGTTTTCACTGTTCGGAATGCTTGCGGCCTTCGGCATAGGCAACATGACCCAGATCAACTCCATAGTTACCTCTATCTCCGGCACCATCAACAGCTACACCCCCATCAACGTCAACGCTGCGAACCTCATAATCGGCATCATAGTGGCGGCGTTCTGCGCGCTGGTGCTGCTGGGCGGCCTCAAGCGCATAGGCCAGGTCACTGAAAGGCTGGTCCCCTTCATGGCGGTGATCTACATAGTCTCCGCATTGATAATCTTCTTTGCACACATAGGCAACATAGGCAACGTGCTCCGCGGCATCTTCGTGGGCGCCTTCACTCCCTCCGCCGTTGTCGGCGGCGTTGCCGGCGTAACCATCTCCGCCGCTATCAAGCGAGGCGTCGGACGCGGCGTGTTCTCCAACGAGGCCGGTCTTGGCTCCGCTCCTATCGCCCATGCCGCTGCGGATAACGACTCCGCTGTGCATCAGGGCTGCTTCGGCGTGTTCGAGGTATTTGCGGATACCATCGTCATCTGCACCCTCACCGCCTTCGCCGTGCTCATGTCCGGCACTCCCATAGAGTACGGCCAGGCCGCGGGCGCTCCCCTCACCATAGCTGCGTTTTCAACCACCTTCGGCAGGGCGGGCGGCATCATAATCTCCATCGGCCTCACCCTCTTCGCAACCTCCACCATACTGTCCTGGTGCCTGTACGGTACCCGCTGCGCGGAGTTCCTGTTCAAGTCCACCAAGGTCATCAAGCCCTATCAGATCATATTCTGCCTCGTGATAATCCTGGGCGCCGTCACCGAGCTTTCCCTGGTATGGGATATCGCCGACACCCTCAACGGCTTCATGGCTATCCCGAACCTTGTGGGCCTGTTAGGATTGTCGCCCATAGTCATCAAGCTCACCCGCGAATACTTCAACGGCGTGCGCCTAGGCGAGAGCAACAGAAAGTAATAACAACAGAGTTTCGCAGAAGTGGCAAGTCCACTTCTGCGAGTTTTTTTCGGGTTTTGCCTCTCACATTCGTTCCCGGGCGGCAAAACCCGCAGAGAAGAAAAACCTCCGGTTTTTATCCGTTTTGACGTACACGCCGTCAAAGCCGGAATTAACTTAAGGGGCTGCGGCCCCTTAACAACCCTGAGTTTTCTCGAAGCGGCGCCCGCAGCAAAACGCGGGGGCCGCTTCCCGGTTTATTTACACAATTTTTTATCGCAAAAAATCTTTTACAGCGGAAAACACTCAAAAAAATTTTGCCTGTCCGCTTATTACGGACTTAAAAAGAAAGGATGAACTTAATATATTTGACAAAAGTGTTGCAAAAGCATAATTTATGTAGTAACATTAAGGCATTGAAATAACTTATTAGCCATCTGTCCGGTAAAAAACATATGTCCGTATTTTAAGGACATATAAAAAATAAAATAATTTTATTTTCTTTAAAAACATCGATATAAACCACTGCTGTCCGCAAAGCGCGGACATTTGTTTCCGGATAACAAACTTTTTATCTTGCAAAAGGCAGGAAGCTACCTTATAATCTTTCTATCGTTTCGTGCCGTCGGCAAAAAACCGATGGTTCAGGCATATAGCATATATGCCATAAACAAAAAAGAAATATAAATGGAGGAAAAAATCATGAAGAAGCTCATAGCCCTGCTCCTTATCGCAGTGCTGGCACTTTCAGCAGCAGCCTGTTCTTCCCAGCCCGCGGGCACCGAAGCCCCCGCTGAGGGTACCGAGGCCGCCGCTCCCGCAGACGGCGCAAAGGTCGTAAAGATAGGCGTATTCGAGCCCGCTTCCGGCGACAACGGCGCAGGCGGCAAGCAGGAGACCCTTGGCGTTCAGTACGCCAATAAGGTACAGCCCACCGTCGAGATCGGCGGCGAGACCTACAACGTAGAGCTGGTCATAGTGGATAACGAGAGCTCCAACGACAAGGCCCCCACCGCGGCCGCCAACCTGGTTGCTCAGAACGTATCCATAGTCCTCGGCTCCTACGGCTCCGGCGTATCCATCGCCGCGGGCGACGTATTCAACAAGGCCGGCATCCCCGCCATGGGCATCACCTGCACCAATCCCCAGGTCACCAACGGCGTGGACTGCTACTTCCGCATCTGCTTCCTCGATCCCTTCCAGGGCACCGTTCTTGCTAACTTCGCAAGCAAGGAGTTCGGCGCGAAGAAGGCATACTGCCTCTCCAAGCTGGGCGACGATTACTCCGGCGGCCTGTGCCATTACTTCGTAGAGGCCTTCAAGGCTCTCGGCGGCGAAGTAGTTGAGGAGACCTTCCCCGAGGGCAACTCCGACTTCACCTCCTACATCACCACCGCCCAGAACAGCGGCGCTGAGGTATTCTTCTCCCCCGTATCCACCGAGGCCGCGGCTCTGATAATCGACCAGGCCGCGGGCAACGGCATGACCATGCCTATCCTGGCCGGAGACACCTGGGATTCCAACGTCATAACCGGCGCTGCCAAGGGCAAGAACGTAAAGGTCTGCGTTACCACCTTCTTCGATGAGGGCGCAGAGAGCGAGGCCGCCCAGGCCTTCGTATCCGGCATCAAGGAGTGGATCAACAGCGACGCTACCGCCAAGGCCAACAACGGCGGCAACGACATGATCTCCGCCGTGACCGCCATGGGCTATGACTCCTACTTCACCGCCCTCGAGGCGCTCAAGAACGCCGGCTCCACCAATCCCGCCGACGTGCTCAAGGCTCTGCCCACCACCACCTATGAGGGCGTGACCGGCGCCATCGCCTTCGACGAGATCGGCGATGCCATCCGCGATTCGGCCTTCGTTAAGGAAGTTGACACCGCCACCGGCGAGTGGAAGTTCGTGGCTATCCAGGGCGTAAACTAAATTAAAGGACTAAACCCAAGCGTAAGCACCGGGCGGCGGGTAACCGCCGCCCGGATAGTATAAAAACATTTCTCTTTTCCTTCCGCAAAACTCCACCACCCCCGGAGGTATCTTAAATGGATTTTATCAATACTAACCTGCCGTACCTGCTGGCAGGCATATCCGTAGGCGGACAGTACGCCCTTATAGCTATAGGCTATACCATGGTTTACGGCATACTGCGCCTGATCAACTTTGCACACGGCGACGTTTTCATGTGCGCCGGCCTCATAATGATATACGCTGTAACGTGGATGCCGCTGTATATTGCCATCCCCTTCACGCTGCTTGTGACGGTGCTCATAGGCTTCCTCATAGAGCGTGTAGCGTATAAGCCCCTGCGCACCGCTCCCAGAATGTCCGTCATGATAAGCGCCATAGGCGTGAGCTACCTTCTCCAGAACGTGGCGCTGTACGTTACCGGCGGCCTGGCCAAGATGTACCCCACCATACCCTGGATAAGCAATACGGTGACTATAGGCACCGCTACCACCAAGGTAGTTACCATAATCACTCCTATACTTACCCTTGTGCTCGTAATAGCTCTGGTAACCTTCATTCAGAAGACAAAGATCGGCATGGCCATGCGCGCCGTGTCCAAGGACTTTGAGACCAGCCAGCTTATGGGCATAAAGATAAACAACGTAATCAGCGCTACCTTTATAATCGGCTCCTTCCTGGCTGCCGTAGGCTCGCTGCTGTATTTCACCAACTACGCGGCGGTAATACCCACCTCCGGCGCCATGCCCGGCCTTAAGGCCTTCGTGGCGGCGGTGTTCGGCGGCATAGGCAGCATACCCGGCGCGGTAATAGGCGCGTTTATAATAGGTATTTGCGAAAACATAATAAAGGGCCTGGGCTGGACCACCTTCTCAGACGCCTTTACCTTCGCCCTGCTCATAATAATACTCATCGTCAAGCCTACCGGCCTCTTCGGTGAGAAGGCCAACGAAAAGGTATAAGGGAGGGGGAGAGTATAATGAAAAAGCTCAGCAAAAACAACATAATCACCATCGCCCTTATAATAGCCATATACGCCATTGTGTTCGTGCTGGAAAAGGTAATAGATTCCAATTCCATGCTGTTCATAGTGCTCAAAAAGGGCGCCATATACGCCCTGGTGGCGGTTTCCATGAACCTGCTTAACGGCTTTACCGGCCTTTTCAGCCTTGGCCAGGCGGGCTTCATGCTCATAGGCGCATACGCTTACGCAATATTCACTATACCCGTGGAGTACAGGGACGCCGTATATCAGTACTTTGACGGCGGCATAGTCCAGTTCTCAATACCCGTCATACCTGCGCTTATACTTGCGGGCCTTGCTGCGGCGCTCTTCGCCTTCCTCATCGGCCTTCCGGTGCTGCGCCTCAAGAGCGACTATCTCGCGATAGCAACACTGGGCTTTGCAGAGATTATCCGCGCCTTCTTCCAGTGGGATACTCTTGGCCCCGTCACCAACGGCTCAAACCTGCTTAGAAAATTCCCTACCTTCGATTCCACTTTGTTCCCCTTCACAGTAGCCGGAATTTGCATACTGCTCATAGTGCTGCTTATCAACTCCTCCTACGGCCGCGCCTTCAAGGCAATAAGGGATGACGAGATAGCGGCGGAGGCAATGGGCATAAACCTGTTCAAGCATAAGGAGATGTCCTTCGTGATAAGCTCCTTCTTCGCCGGCGTAGGCGGCGCGCTGCTGGCCATGTTCCAGACAACAGTTCAGGCAATGGCCTTCAAGTCGGCCATGACCTATGAGATACTGCTCATAGTCGTCATAGGCGGCATAGGCTCCGTTACCGGCTCGGTGCTGGCCTCCTTCCTGTTCATTGCCTGCTCCGAATGGTGGCTCCGCTTCCTGGATGCCGAAACCTACATAGGCGCGTTCAAGGTGCCTCTCCTTCGCGCCGGCTTCCGCAAGGTGGTATTCTCCATCATCATAATGGCGGTGGTGCTGTTCTACCGTCAGGGCATAATGGGCGACCGGGAGCTGAACTTTGACAGGATACTGAGGAAACGCCAGAAATTCATCGAAAAAACGCAGAGGGGGGGCAAGTAATATGTCAGAAAACGTACTTCGCCTTGACCATGTTACCATGCAGTTCGGCGGCGTAGTCGCCGTGAACGACCTCTCAATGGAGGTAAACGACAAGGAGATAGTTGCCCTCATAGGTCCCAACGGCGCAGGAAAGACTACGGCTTTCAACTGCATAACCGGCGTATATGAGCCTACCAACGGCATGGTGAGCTTCATGGGTAAGACCATGGTATGCAACCATCCCCAGGGCAAGATGAAAAAGCTGTACACGGGCGACCTTTATCCGGAGTTCAGCCATGTGGTCAGCCCAACTCCGGACCAGATAACCAAGCTGGGCATAGCCCGTACCTTCCAGAATATCCGCCTGTTCAGGAGCCTTACGGTATTCGATAACGTGCTTATCGCAAAGCATATGAGGGCAAAGCAGAACGTATTCACCGCCACGCTGCGCCTCAACGCCAAGGAAGAGAAGCGCATGAGGGATGAGGCAATGGCTCTGCTGAAGGAGCAGCATCTGGAGCACCTGAAGGACGACATAGCGGGCAGCCTGCCTTACGGCCTCCAGCGCCGATTGGAGATAGCCCGCGCTCTTGCTACCGATCCAAAGCTATTGCTCCTCGACGAGCCCGCAGCAGGCATGAACCCGCAGGAGACAAAGGAGCTCACCGAGTTCATCAGCCAGATAAGGCACGAATACAACATACCCATACTGATGATAGAGCATCACATGGATCTTGTTATGGCCATAGCCGAGCGCATATACGTGCTGGATTTCGGCCGGCTGATCGCCTCCGGCACCGCCGCCGAGGTACAGGACAATCCCGACGTCATAAACGCTTACCTGGGGGTGGATGAAGATGAGTAGCCTGCTTGAAATACGCGATCTTAAAGTAAACTACGGCGGCATAGAGGCGCTGAAGGGCGTTTCCTTCGATGTGAAAGAGGGGGAGATAGTCACCCTCATAGGCGCGAACGGCGCGGGCAAATCCACCACGCTGCGGGCCATAATGAGCGTCGTCAACCCCGCCTCCGGAACCATCAGCTACGAAGGCAAGGACATCACCCACGCCGCTACCCACGATATAGTTCAGCGCGGCATAGTGCTGGTGCCTGAGGGAAGGCGGGTGTTCCCGAACCTTACCGTCCTTGAAAACCTGCGCATAGGAGCCTATCTCCGGGAGGACAAGGACGCCATAGAGCACGACATAGAGCACGTTTACAGCCTGTTCCCCAGGCTTAATGAGCGCCACTGGCAGCAGGCTGGCACCCTCTCCGGCGGCGAGCAGCAGATGCTGGCCGTTGGCCGCGCGCTCATGGCAAAGCCAAAGGTTATGATGATGGACGAACCCAGCCTCGGCCTTGCGCCTCTGGTGGTAAAGGATATATTCTCCATAATCCGCCGCATCAATGACGACGGCGTGACCGTCCTCCTCATAGAGCAGAACGCCAACGCGGCGTTGAAGATAGCCGACCGGGGCTACGTCCTCCAGACCGGCAATGTGACCATGACCGGCACCGGCATGGAGCTGCTCAACGACGAGAGCATAAAAGAGGCCTACCTCGGCAAGAAATAAGACACAACACACAAAAGAGCGGCATAAAAACGGATGCCTTCGTAAAACAGTTTTAGTCCCGGCAGTAATGTCTGCCGGGACTGTTCTTGTATAAATTGAAGCCGCATGATATGATGAACAAACCGATAAATCGGGATTTGAGGAGGTGTTCATATGAAGAGAGCATTGCTTTTTATTTTCATGACGGTTTGTGTATTAGGAATGTCCGCCTGCAGCAGCAAAGACGCCATGCCAGAAACATCAGATTCTGCCAGCAATCCGGTTCAGAATACAGATATCAGTAATCCGAATGGAGGAAAAATCTGGTCTGAACAAGATATTGTGTCTATGTTCTCTCTTGTGCAAGAAACAGATTGGGAATACATAGACTGTGTTTTAATTCCAGATCATGCCAGTGACCGTGTTGGTGCAGTACTCTTCCGGAACGATAAGGAGCAAACAAGCAATGTTGCGTTCTTTGATGCAGACGGATACTTTCAACAGTGTGGCACATATGCAAGAATGTCTGACGAACCTGATTTTCAGTATCTCGGAGGTGGTGCGGTAACATTTAAGCTGGAAACAGAAGATGGTATAATCTATAACTACACGATCACAATCTCGATCGATGGCAGTAATGTGAATTTTAAAGCGGAAGATGATTTGCCAAAATAAATTCCAGTTCTTCGAGCAGAAACAAGTGTGCGCACTTCTATACGGAATGCCTCCGTATGTGCGCTCTGCGAACCAAAATGCTTAGCTACCTCCAAATGTTCGGCGCGTTATATTTCACTGCGTTCCAAACAAGGGACTGTATCCCTTGCGCCGCCTGGCGGCTGTCCTCTTAAGGCAAAAGGCGTGACCTCGAAAGTCCGCCTTTTGCTTATTTTACCGTCTTACGAACACAGCCCTAAACCGCTCTTTTTTGTCGTTTCAAGGTTTGTTTAGCCTTCTGCCGCCGGTATCCACTGTGTTTTCTGATTATATTTATATATTTAGGCGGGGCTTTTCTTTTCTCTTTGCTTCTTTCTCTTTTCTTTTCTCCTGAAAAGAAAAGAGAAAGAAGAGAGAAAGAAGAGAAAGACAGGTAAAACCCATCAATTCCCCTTTATGCGCTTTTTGAGATCCTTAAACACCTTTGAAAGCTCGGGGTCGAACCGCATGTCGTCCTCGATCTTGTTGCAGGCTGAGATAATGGTGGAATAGTTCCTGCCGCCGAACTGCTCGCCTATGGCCTTGAGGGAAAGATCGGTCATTTCCCGGGAGAGGTACATGGCAACCTGGCGGGGATACGTCACGTCCGCCGTGCGGCGGGAGGAGGTCATGGCGTCTACGGATACGCTGTAGAAATCCGCCACCACCTGCTGCACCATGGGCACGGTCACGCGCCGCTCCTGCACGTCCTCGATTATGTCCTTCAATGCGGAATCCGCCATGGAAAGGGTAATGGGTGTGCCAAGGAGCTTTGAGAAGGCCACCACCCGGGTGAAGGCGCCCTCCAGCTGGCGTATGTTGGCGTTGGCCTTTGTGGCGATGAGGGAAAGCACCCGTGGGTCGATGATTATATTCTCCTGATCCGCCTTTTTTTGCAGTATTGCCATGCGGGTCTCGTAGTCCGGGGACTGTATGTCGGTTATGAGGCCGCCCTCAAAGCGGCTCCTCAGGCGCTCCTCAAGGGCGGGTATCTCCTTGGGGGGCTTATCGGAGGATATGACTATCTGCCTGCCGCTGGTGTGGAGGGTATTGAAGGTGTTGAAGAACTCCTCCTGGGTGGTGTTCTTGCCGGCGATGAACTGCACATCGTCTATCATGAGCACGTCCACATTGCGGTACTTGTTGCGGAACTGGGCGTTGGTGTTGTCCTGAATGGACTGTATCAGCTCGTTGGTAAAGGTCTCGCTGGTGACGTAGGTTATGCGGGCGGAGGGGTTGTCCTCCTTTATTTTGTTGCCAATGGCGTGCATAAGGTGGGTCTTGCCAAGGCCAACGTCACCGTAAATGTAGAGAGGGTTAAATGCCTTCGCCGGCTGGGCCGCCACGGCCTTTGCCGCGGCGTAGGCTATATTGTTGCTGCCGCCTATTACGAAGGTATCGAAGGTGAAGCGGGGGTCCAGCAGGGACTCGCTGCGGCGCTTTTTTTCCGCCATGAGCTTCTCGTACTTGGGGCGCTCGTCGCCGCATATGAACATGGGCCGGAGGTTCACGCCTGAGGCGTGGGACAGGGCGTCAGCTATCTGGTCGGAATAAAGGCTCTTGAGGGTGTCCAGAGTCACCTCGTTCATGGATTGCAGTATCAGCATATCGCTGAGTATGCAAACGGGCTCCAGGCCGGATATCCACAGGCTGTAGCTCATTTCGGTCATTCCTTCTTTTATTTCGGGCTGCGCCTTTTCCCAAATAAGCTTGCAATCTAATAATTCGTCCATGATTTCCCCCGAAAACAAATAATTGATAACAACACGTTGATAAATTTGTCAACGTGTTGATAAGTACGTTGATAAACCCCCTAAAGACAGCAAAAAGCCGTGTGCCGGCTTTTTTATAGAGAAAAATATACCGTTAAGGGGAACGCGGGCAGGCCGCAGAACCCTTGCGCCTATCAATAATATCAAATCCCGCGTGGTTTATCAATATACCAAAAATACCAAATTTTTACCCTTTGTGATAACGGAGGGCGCGAATACACAATATGTTGTGTAGCGCCAGAATAATTATTTTTAATGCCCCGAATATTCAAAAAAGCGGCCTTTTTCCTTGACAGATGGGGCATATTTCTTATATAATCTAAAACTGACGGTTTGCGTAATGGCCTGGGCGCCATAGGCGTTCCGGCTTAATATGCCACTGCTGTGGTATAAATACCTTAAAACGGAAAGAGGTGCAAAAGATGCTCCAGACTTATCAGCCCAAGAAGAGGCAGCGCAAGAAGGTTCACGGCTTCCGCTCTCGCATGTCCACTAAGAACGGCCGCAACGTGCTGGCCCGCAGAAGGCTCAAGGGCAGGAAAAGGCTGTCCGCGTAATAAATACGCTTTGACAAGTGTCACGGCAAGCTGAGCTTGCCGTGAGTTTTTTCTCGACGACACGATCCTTCGGATCCACTGCTAAGGACGCACAAGGGTGAAACGCTGTTTTTCTTTGAAACGGAATAAGACCTTCCGGTATGTCTACCGCAAGGGCAAGTCGGTGCCCTCCAGAATGCTTGTCATGATATACAATAAGTCAAAGACGGGCATGGTAAAGGTGGGCTTTTCCGTAAGCAAACGGATAGGCAACAGCGTCACCCGCAACCGCATCAAGCGCAGGCTCAGGGAAGCCTTTCGTCCCTTTATACCCGACATAACGCCGGGCTATGACATTATCTTCATTGCGCGGGACGCGGTTAAAGAAGCCGATTTCGGCCACATTTCAGCCACGATGCAAAACATGCTAACAAAATCCGGCCTTATGGGCAACAATAAGAATGCCGATAAGGCGGCCAGGGTACGGCAATGATAAAGGAAAGGGTGCAGCGCCTGATGGAGAGCCTCATAATAGGCTACCAGAGGGCCATATCCCCGAGATTCCCCCCATGCTGCCGTTACCGGCCTACCTGCTCCGCCTACGCCCTTGAGGCTATACGGGTGCACGGCCCATGGAAGGGCCTGGGCCTGGCTCTATGGCGGGTGCTGAGGTGCAACCCATTCTCCAAAGGGGGGGTAGATCCCGTACCGCCCAAGAAGATGGAGTATAAGGGCAAATAACTACTATTTTACGAAAGCGAGGAAATTCGATGCAAGGCGATTTCTTTTTGACTACATGGTTCCTGGAAGCTATGAAATGGGTATACTCCAACGTAAACAGCGTATTTTTAACTATACTCATCTGCACAGTGGTGCTCAGAGGCATCACCATATTCTCGGATATAGCCACCCGTAAATCCCAGGCCAAGATGAACGGCATTCAGCCGGAGCTGGCAAAAATACAGAAAAAATACGCCAATGACCCCCAGAAGGCCCAGATGATGAGCCAAAAGCTCATGAAGGAGAGGGGCGTCTCCATGTGGGGAAGCTGCCTGCCGCTGCTCATAACCATGCCGCTGTTTTTCTGCTTTATAGCCGCCTTCCGCTTCTGGGGCTATGAGGAAACAATAAAGCTGCTGGTTTCTGACAATGCCGAGGAGCTCCTCAGGAGCTTCAAGTTCCTCTGGGTAAACAACATATGGCAGCCCGACAACGGCCTTTCCCCCGTCATACAGGAGGGCAGCAAATTCCTTGCCAACGTAAAGGATCTGGATAGGCTGCTCTATTTGCAGAATAACCCGGAGGTATGGGAAAAGCTGGTACAGCTTGGAATAGCGGTGAACGAGGGCGGCGCCTTCCGCTTCCTCAACACCCAGGCCGCCATCGACGCCTACAACGCCGCCGTACAGCCACTGCTGCAGGTCTATGCCGGCCATAACAACGGCTGGTTCATACTGCCCCTGATAGCCGGCGGCACCCAGTTCCTTGCCAACTGGATAATGCAGAAGGGTCAGCCCGCGCCGGATCCCAACAATCCAGCCGCCTCCACCAATAAGATGATGATGTGGCTGTTCCCCCTCATGTCGCTGTGGTTCTGCCTCAGCTACAACGCGGCTTTCGCCATATACTGGATACTCACCAGCGTATCCATGGTGCTGGTGAACCTTGTACTGAATAAGAAGTTCCCCCGGGCCGCCGTTACCCAGGAAGGAGGTAAGAGGTAATGCCAAGGACAATCGAAGCCTCCGGCCGTTCAATCGATGAAGCCATCTTCAAAGGCCTGAAGGAGCTGGAGATCTCCATAGACGAGGTGGAGATAGACATAATACAGCATGAAAGCAAGGGCATACTGGGCATAGGCGCCAAGCCCGCCATAGTAAAGCTCATAGAGAGGGAGCCTGAGGATATATCGCTGCCCGAATATCTCCGGCCCGAATATCAGGAGCGGGAACGCCGGGAGCGCCGTGACCGCAGGGAGCCGAGGCAGGACAATCGGGACAGGCGCGGCCGCCGGGACCGCGGCCCCAGGGAGGAGCGGGAGGCCGCCCCGCAGAGCGATATGCGGGAAACCCAGGCCGAAGCGGCCGGGACGATGGAGTTCATCGAGACGGAAATAATCGAGAAGCCCGCCGAGAGCCGGGAACGCAGGGACAGGCGGGGCCGCAGCCGCCGCGACCGTGACAACCGTCCCCGCTATCAGGCCAAGGAGCCCCCGGAGGGCTTCACCGAGGAAGCGGCGGAGGGCAATCAGGCGGCGGATTTCGTGAAAGGCCTGCTGGAGCGCATGCACGTGGACGGTACAGTGCTGGCAAACGTAGGCGAGGATGGCGTCCGCCTGTACATCGATAAGTCCACCATGGGCATGCTCATAGGCCACAGGGGAGAGACTCTGGACGCCATGCAGTACCTGACCAGCCTTGCGGTGAACCGCAACCGCAAGCAGGACGGCTACACCCGCATATCCATAGATACCGAGGGATACCGGGAGAAGCGGGAGGAAACCCTTGCCCGCCTGGCCCGGAAGATAGCCAATCAGGTAAAGGCCACCGGCCGTCCCCGCACCCTTGAGCCCATGAACCCCTACGAGCGCCGGGTGCTCCACGCTACACTCCAGAACAACCCCTACGTGGCAACCCGCAGCGAGGGCGAGGAGCCCAACAGGAGAGTAGTCATCTACCCAAAAAACATGGACGAATAACTGATAACAACAAAAGGACGGCAGAAGCTCTCTGCTGGTAAGACAGTAAAATCAAATTTCTTGGAACAGGCATGATTTCGGTCATGCCTGTTCCGCTTTTAGCAGCTCGTCCACGGGAATGTAGCCCACAAGATCGTACTCGATATGTACCTTCTGTCTGCGCTTGCCGCTGGACTTGTCAGGTGCATCCACATAGACCGCCTTGATAAGCTCTCTGAGGGCATAGGGGGTCAGTTCCGTGAGGGTGCTATTTCTCTTTACCCGCTGAACAAACTGCTCGATATTCTCTGCCTGTTGTTCCTGTTCGTGAATTTGCTGTTGCAGATCCTTGACCTCAGTCTTGAGGTTTTTCTGTTCCTCGGTGTAGTTTTTGCTCATCATGGCGAAGCGTTCATCATCCAGCTTTCCGGCTACATTGTCCTCATAAATGCGGACGAACAGACGGTCAAGCTCTCCAATTCGTCTCTCAGCCTGCGCCAGCCGTTTCTTGCACAACCGCATGGTTTCCTCGCTCTGCACACGGAGCTTTTGCTCCATTTCCGAACGGAAATATGCCTCATAGCGAGTAACCACCGATATGACCTCCTGGATGTGCTTCCAGACGAGTTGTTCCAACACGACAGCCCGGATATAGTGTCCGCTGCACTTATCCTTGTTGGTTCGGTGGGTTGAGCAGATGAAGAAGTCCTGCCGCTTTTCAAAATAGCTGGTGGTGGAATAATAGAGCTTTTGCTTGCAGTCGTTGCAGAACACCAAGCCGGAGAACATATTGCTTTTGCCGGTTGCTGTCCTGCGATGCCGCTGCTGCCGTATCTCCTGCACCTTATCAAAGACCTCCAATGAGATGATTGCCGGGTGAGTGTTATAGAAAATCCTGCGATTCTCCATTGGATTCTCCCGCTGCTTCTTGTCATAAATGGAGTTGGTGTAGGTCTTGAAATTGACCGTGCAGCCGGTGTACTCCATGTATTCGAGAATGTAGGCAACGGTGCTTTCGTGCCAACGGTACTCGTTCTCCGGGGTCTGATGCGGTGTTTTTCTGCCCTCCCGCTGTTTGTATGCGGTGGGGTTCAGCACCTTTTCCTTTTCCAGCAAGGCGGCGATTTGGCTCGGCCCTTTTCCCTCCATGCAGAGCGCAAAGATCCGCTTGACGACCTGTGCAGCTTCCTCGTCAATCACCCATTTCTTAGGATAGTCAGAGTCACGCTTATAGCCGTAGGGAACGTTGGTGGTCAAGCGCTCTCCGCGCTCACCCTTCGCTTTGTTGACGGCACGGATTTTGCGGCTGGTGTCTTTGGCAAAAAACTCGTTAAACCAGTTCTTGATGCCTGCAATGTCGTTGTCGGTGCTGTTGGGGTCAATGGTGTCGAAGTGGTCGTTGATGGCAATATATCGCACGCCGTACTGAGGAAACGTGTAGTTGATATAAAGCCCTGTCAGCGAGGAATTACGACCGAGTCTTGAAAGATCTTTCGTAATCACCACTTCCACATGATCGGCTTCAATTTCCGCAAGCATCTTCTGAAAGCCGGGGCGGTTGGAAAAATCCACACCGCTGTACCCGTCATCAATAAAGAATGTCGGGTTCGGAAAGTGCTGAGATTTTGCATACTCCATTAACATGATCTGCTGATGCTGAATGGAGTTCGACGGATCATCCTTGCCGCCTTTTTCCTTGGTGTCCTCTACGGACAGTCTGCAATATAATGCTGTGATTTTGTCGGTTGCCCTTAACATATTGTTGTCCTCCTTTGGTGGGGCAACTGTCTGAACAGGATTGGATTTTTGGTTTATATCAAGGGAAACGTCGTTACTCATCGGCGTCCTCCGTGATACCGTTTTCAGCATTGGCGGCGTTCTGCTCCATGATGCGTTTGAGCTTTTTATCAAGGGTTTCTGTTCCCTCATAGCTGCCCGTCACCGTGTATTCTGTGCCGCCATGCTCGTCCACGATTTTGATGTCGGGCAGCCAAAAGGCGGACGGATTTTTCACTACGATGTTGCCCTTGTCATCGAAAGAAAACTCTCGCTTGGGGGCATCATCGGGGCGAGGCTCGACCTTGGCATAGGGGTCTGGATTGGAGAAATAAAAGGAGCGAATTTCGCCGCCATCCTCACCGTTATCAAAATCATCGTCGGCGAAAATCTCATCCAGTTCCTCGTCGGTCAGTTCGATGATCTCATTGTCATTTTCTTTCGGATTCACTTCGTCAAGCCTCCTTTTCATTCGCTTTTTTCAAACGACAATTCAGTTCGTAGAGTGCTGTACGGTTTGAGTCCCACTTGAGTTTTTGATTTGCTTCGTCGTAGGTCAACCATACGCAGTCGGTATGTTCAGGAGATAGCCGTACATCATCTTGACATTCAAAGCCAAAAGTATATTCAGGAATTACATAGGTGCTGCTGTCCCAATGTTTGCGACTCATTTCTGATATGATCGTAACTGGAATATACGACAGACTTTTCAATCCAAGCCACTGAGTAGAATGTACACCACCCTCCTCAAAGGTTTCTCTTTTTGCTGCCGCCAAAGGTGTTTCGTTGTCCTCGCCGCCTCCGGCAATGAACTGCCATTGGTCGTGATCAGCACGGTGAAAAACGCAGTACATTGGAGTTCCATCGACAATCCGATATGGTATTGCAAGTATTTGAAAGGGTGCACGCATTGTAATCTTCCTCGACACAATTAGCCTTATCTTGTAGCAAAACGGACAAACGCCGTCAATGGTCAAGATGAACGGCTGCGCCGCCATTGACAGCGTCCGTCCGTTTCGCTTTTGGGCAGACAAGGCGGCGGTTGCCGCCGATTTCCATTTGGGAAATGGCGCTTACTAACACGGGAAACGGAGAATAGCAAGCACAGCAAGTGTAGATACACTTGCGAAAACCGGCGTGGTACGACAGGGATTTCCTTGCAGAATAGCAAGCAAATCCGGTGAGTACCCACACCGGAGCTTGCCATTCCTGCAAGCAATGCACGGCGGTACCCACTTCTCATTACCTGCCAACTGCGAAACGCACTTGGCAAGCAATGCTCGCGTTTATACACCCGTGCAATCTTGTTGGGGAAATGCCCCAAGCCCCTGAACGATTTCAGAGAAATCGGCTGCGCTCAGTTGGTGCTGATTTTAATAGCTCTGGGTTTTATATCTGTGTTTCAATGCTCTTTCAATCATAGCAAGGTCTTCGACACCAAACTCTTTTTTTGTCATTTGAACAGAGAATAAAAACTCCTTGTTCTTTCGCAACGACTTAGCAAGCAGCTTTTTGTCTTTATCATCAAGAGTAATCTTATACAGTAAGTTTGCCATAGAAATGACCATATTTTTGTGAGCTTTAAAGTAGTGTCTAAATATTTCTGTTTCGGATGCACACAGTTTGTCAAAATCCTGTTCAGAGAATTTAGGCTGAAGTCCTAAAATGGGATTTACGAGCAGCATAGTGGATGCTTCCATAAGATTGACATACGCACCCAACTTATATTGTTGTTCTTCGGTCATCTGTCTGTAATCTGTTCCAAAAGCTTCAATCTCTTTAATAGCAGTTTCCAGTTTCCCGGTTTCATCATCGATTCTCTTGATACGCTCACTCAATTCTACAATCGCAAGCTCATAGGATTTGACATCCCTGTTACTTATGCGGGTGTACACATTCTCCAATCTTTCCTTATCACCTTTGGTTCTGAAAAACACAAGACCGCTTGCAATAATGGACAGACCTGCGATTGTCCAGCCGACAGGACCGGCAAGTGCCAGAAAAGCACTTCCGGCTGCCATACCACCGCCACCAACAGCCAATGCACCGCCGCCTAACCAGGCTAAGGCTGCATTGGCAGCAGCCGCACCACTTAAAGCGGAAATAGCCGTTCCTGTAGATGCAACACCGAATGTTGTTGCAATGCCCATAGCAGCAGTTGGACCAAGTGTAACAACAGCAACACCTGCACCGACACCAGCTGCACATTGTCCGGCAGCCTTAACCTCTGCTTTTTTGTATTCCAGTACGATATTTTCAGCCTGTTGCTTCCATTTAACACGGATGGCTTTGAGCTTTTCGTATGTTAGCCTATTTTCTTCTGGCACATTCCGAATGCAATCAAATGAAGCCTGAATCCCTGCCAAGGCAGCATAAAGGTCACTTGTGTGAATACCAAGTTCATTTATTTTTTGATTTGTCTTCTTCGCAGCAGCCTCGGCTTTCTGCTGTGCCAATTGAAGTTTTGACAGCTTTTTAGCCATATCATTTTCCCCCAAAGTATCTGTCAATGTCCGCTTTGCTTTTCAGCACCCGGTTGGCGGGAACATTACGTAATTCTGCTAATTGTGCAGATTTCCCGAATGCCTCAATATACGCACCACTCTTTTTGAAATCGGCAATGAAGGTCATCAGGCGGGCATCATCATATTTCACGGACAAGATCTTTAGCCCCTCTATGTAATTCTCAACAATGGTGATTTCCTTAGCTGCAAAATCAGACGTTCTCTTTGCGTGACCATAAGAAATGGCACGTTTTGTTTCGCCATACAAAGAAATGGCAAACCGACCGACACCAACTACATTGAGCCGCAGAACAAATTCAACCACATTGAAAGTTCCGCCACCGCCCACGAACGCTCTGCCAACAGCCTCTCCTGCATCAATCAGGCAGAAAGTGCCATGTGCGACAGTCAGCATTCGTTTTACTGTAGGATTCGAGAACGGCTCACATTTCTTCCACATCAGTTTGAAAGAATGCTCTGCTTTAGATGTCTCCGTGAAGTATCTATACAAGCGTCTAACAGCATAGATAAGGCGCACCAGTAGTTCATTCAAAAACACAGGGATTGCTTGTGCTGTCTGAAAGCGAGTGTCATAGCCCTTCTCAAATATCTCCAATGCCAATTCATTTATGACCTTATCTGTATCGGCAACACTCAGCCCCAATTTTGCTTTTATTGCGATAATGTCGTTTGTCCATGTCCAGAGGGGTGACGGAATACCCATACCGCGATTTCCGGCTTTGACACTGGAACTGGAACCAGATACATCTGACATGAGGTGTCCGAACCAGTTTACAAAACCACAGAATAATTTGCTTGGGACGTTACCACCCTGTACCTCCCATTTATCATCTGCTTGCTGCAATGAAATAAGCTGTCCGTCCGATATAAAATGGGATGTGTTAGAAAACTGATCCAATATCGAAAAAAACAGTCCCAGCAAACTAGGGTTATGAGCAAGTGACTTGAAATGATGATTCTTGGCATTCATATCAAAAACTGCACGCCCGGCATCACCAAGACCCGTCTGATCATAAGGAACTTTGAACTCCTTTTCCAAGAACCGAAGTGCTGAATCAAGACTGTTAAATTCTTTCTTATCTGGGTGGCATAGCTTTGCGAAATCCATTGTCCTGTTGGCGAACCATTTATCGGTAATGTCTCCCAGAGGAGATTTGCCAGGTTTCCCTACAAGGAAAATATCGATAACACCACATAGGGCACCGGAACTTGCAGCCAAAATATAATCCAATTTATCGCACTGCGGTTTAAGTTCCTTGATGGACTCAACTGTTTCGTTCAATACAACCAGTTCTGCTTCTGCTTGCGCCAAAGCGTCGTCGATAGAGGTAGCAAAGCCAAAACTATCATCATCTATACTCAGATCAAGAATTACATCCGATTTGTATTTATTTGTGTTACGCATCATCCCACCTCATTTGCGTTCAGCTTTTACAGCATCACAGATATCGCCAATGTTACAATCCAAATATTCGCATATACGCAAAAGCACTGAAAGTGCCACATCTTCATTTCTTCGCATTTTTGTCATTGTTCCTGTGGCGATGTTCAAATCTTTTCTCAACGCAGCGGGAGAAATATTCTTCTCAATGAGCAATATCCAAAGCTTTTTATAGCTAATTTCCATACGAATACTCCTGTCTAAAATACACCATAATATTATAAACCAAAAACGCCAAGGAAGCAATGAGTATCGCAAAATTAATCATTAAACTTCGCAATTTCTTGCGAGTTTAGTTTGGAATCTTTACACAAATATGAAATCTCACTTTTTATGCATTAATGCCGATTCAGGAGGTAGTTAAAAGACACCCGCTAACCTCCACAAAAGTGCATCACAGAGCAAAAAACAAGCAATTTTCAACCCTTAGATGTACAAAAACAGGCAGCACCCAACCGAAGTTGAGTGCCGCCTGTTTTGTTGTCCAATCCTGCTTGGCAGATGCCGATTTTGTAGTTTTCTCAAATTACTGTCTTATCGGCACACGGCCGAAGCCGTCCTTTTACTGTCGAAGAAGTGGCCAAACGCCACTTCTTCGAGTTTTTTCGGGTTTTGCCTCTCGCACACGCTCCCGGGCGGCAAAACCCGAAAAGTACGAAAACCGTCGGTTTTCATCCGTTTTGACGCACATGTCGTCAAAGCCGGAATAAAAATAAGGGGCTGCGGCCCCTTATCAACCCCGAATATTTACGCCAAAAGAAAAATTTATCGTTTCCCGTTGGATTTCTCCGCGATTTCTATTTTCTTTTATTGTTTCCCTTGGGCTTTTCTTTTCTCTTTGCTTCTTTACTCTTTTCTTTTCTCCTGAAAAGAAAAGAGAAAGAAGAAGAAAACAACCCTTAAAACTACTTCCCCACGCAGAACCTGGAGAATATCCTGTCCACCACGTCTGCGTCCACGCTCTTTCCGGTTATCTCGCCCAAGGCGATGAGCGCCGAGCGAAGGTCGGTGGCGATGCAGTCCGCCTCCTCTGTTTGGAGGGCGGAGGAGAGCGCTGCGGAGCATTCCCTAAGGGCTGCGATATGGCGGCTGTTTGTGACGAGGGCGCTTTCGCACTCCGGGGCGATAAGCTCTGCTATGCGGTCTATGAGCGCGTCAACCCCCTCGCCCGTAACGGCGCTAACGCCTATGGCCTCTACGCCGTACTCCCCTGCAAGGGCAAAGGCGGCGGCGCCCTCTGAAAGGTCGCTTTTGCATATTACCGCCAGCTTGCGGCCGGGGGAGGCCAGCAGCCGCCGCTCCTCGTGGGACACCGCATCTCCGCCGTCCATGGCGATGAGCAGCAGGTCGGCCCTGTCCACTATATCCCTTGCCCGGGATATGCCTATGCTTTCTGCGGCGGAGTCCGCCTCCCGCAGGCCCGCCGTGTCGAAAAGGCGGGCGGTTATGCCGTTTATGAGCAGAGTCCCCTCCAGTATGTCCCGGGTGGTTCCAGCCTCCGGGGTAACTATGGCTCGATCCTCGCCCAGCATGGCGTTGAAAAGGGAGCTTTTGCCCGCGTTGGGCCTGCCCAGTATGGCTATGCGCGCACCTTCCCGCACCATTCGGGAGGCCATACCGCCGGATATGAGGGAATCTATCTCCGCCCTTGCGGCACGTATACCCTCGGGGAGGGCAGAGAATACGTCCTCCTCCAATTCCTCCGGGTAGTCTATGGCCGCGTCTATGCCGGAGAGCAGGTCAAGTATTTTCTCCTCCACCTTTTCTATGCGGCGGGATAGGGAGCCCTGAAGCTGTTCCAGCGCCGAGGCGGCCCCCCGGCTGGAGGAGGCGTTGATAAGGTCCATTACCGCCTCCGACCTGGCCAGATCCAGCTTGCCGTTGATAAATGCCCGCCGGGTGAACTCCCCTGGGCCTGCGGGGCGGAGGGGAAGCTCGGAAAGCCGGGAAAGCACCCGCCTCGATACGGCGTAGCCTCCGTGAATGTACAGCTCAGCCATGTCTTCGCCGGTGTAGCTTTTAGGCCCCTGAAAATAAACCGCCATAGCATCGTCCAGGGCAGAGCCGTCCGCCCCGGTGATGCTGCCGTGGGCAACGTACCGGTGCTCTATTTTGCCGGAAAATGCCGCACGAAGGGCGCAGAGCGTATCGGGGCCGCTTATGCGTATCACAGCTATCGCCCCGCCTACGGGGGTGGAAAGTGCGTAAATGGTGTCTGTCATGGTTCTCTCCTAAATATGCGGATAAACATCACACATATATTATACTATAAACATCGGGAAATAAAAATATTTCCCACACGCCCATTTTCTGCTATAATATACCACGGAAGAAAACAAGAGGTAATTGACGCATGAACACATATCTGGGCGGAATATACGACGTGGCGGTGCTGGGCGCCGGCCACGCGGGCTGCGAGGCGGCATTGGCCTGCGCCCGCATGGGCCTGAGGACCCTCTGCCTTACCATGAACCTGGACAGCGTAGCCCTTATGGCCTGCAACCCGGCCATAGGCGGCACCTCAAAGGGGCACCTTGTGCGGGAGCTGGATGCGCTGGGGGGCGAGATGGGGGCCGCGGCGGACGATACCTTTATACAGATACGCATGCTGAACACGGGCAAGGGCCCGGCGGTGCATTCACTCCGCGCCCAGATGGACAAGCGCCGGTATCACGAGCGCATGAAGCGGGCCCTGGAGCGGGAGCCGCTGCTTGACCTCAGGATGGGCGAATGCGAGAGGATACTGCTGGAGAAGGGCAGAGTTTCCGGCATCATCGCCGGGGGCGGCATAGAGTACCGCTGCCGGGGAATAGTCGTGGCTACAGGAGTGTACCTAAAGAGCCGCATATTGATAGGCGACTACGTTACGGAATCGGGGCCTTCGGGTATGCTCAGGGCAAATTTCCTCTCGTCGTGCCTTACGGATATGGGCTTTAAGCTCCGCCGCTTCAAGACGGGTACTCCGCCCAGAGTAAACAGGCGCAGCCTTGATTTTGAAAGGATGGAGCCCCAGTACGGCGACGTGCCCTCACCCCGGTTCTCATTTATGAGCGGGAAGGGGGAAAGGCCGCAGCAGCCCTGCTATCTCACCTATACCAACCCCCGCACCCACGAGATAATACTGAACAATATCCACAGGAGCAGCATGTATTCCGGCCTTGTGACCGGCACGGGCACAAGGTACTGCCCCAGCATAGAGGATAAGATAAAGCGGTTTGCGGACAAGGACAGGCATCAGCTTTTCATAGAGCCGGAGGGGCTTTCCACAGAGGAGATGTACGTGCAGGGCATGAGCACCAGCCTGCCCTACGACGTGCAGGTGGAAATGCTGCGCACCATCCCCGGCCTGGAGCGCTCGGAGATAATGCGGGCGGGGTACGCCATAGAGTACGACTGCATAGACCCCAACACGCTGGACACTACCCTTGGCAGCAAGGATATACCGGGGCTGTACTTTGCGGGGCAGATAAACGGAAGCTCCGGCTATGAGGAGGCCGCTGCCCAGGGCATTTACGCCGGCATAAACTGCGGGCTGTACCTCAAGGGGGAGGAGCCGCTCATACTCTCCCGGGGAGACGCATATATTGGTGTACTGGTGGACGACCTTGCCACAAAGGGCACCAACGAGCCATACAGGATGATGACCTCAAGGGCGGAATACCGGCTGCTGCTGCGGCAGGACAACGCGGATCTGCGCCTTACCGAAAAGGCCCGCAGAACCGGGCTAATATCCGAGGAGCGGTACGCGAAGCTCATAAAAAAGGAAAGCCACATGGCAAAGGCCATGGCCGCCCTGAACAAGACGGCCCACCCCAGCCGGGAATTGACGGCGCTGCTGGAGGCAAAGGACGGGGGAGGGCTAAAGAACGGCGCAAAGCTCATGGACGTGCTGCGCCGGGAGGGCATAAGCTATACGGAGCTTATGCGGGTATCCGGGCTTCCGGAAATTTCGGAGGAGGCCCGGGAGCAGGTGGAGATATCCGCCCATTACGAGGGCTATATAGACAAACAAAAGAAGCAGGTTGAGCGGCTGCAGCAGCAGGAGGGCATGCTCATACCCGACGGGGTGGACTTCGCCCATATGGAGGGCCTGCGCCTTGAGGCCAGGCAGAAGCTTTCCGCCATACGCCCAAAAAATATAGGCCAGGCCAGCCGCATAAGCGGCGTATCCCCGGCGGATATAGGTGTGCTGCTGATACAGCTCAAGCTCCTGGAGGAAAAATAGATGGATATACAGACCGTCATAAAAGCCATACCCGGCGTGACAGAGCCTCAGGCGGAAAAGCTCTGCCGCTATTATGAGATGCTCATGGACTGGAACAGCCGCATGAACCTTACCGCCATAACCGGGGAAGAAGAGGTGCTTAAAAAGCACTTTGCGGACAGCCTGCTGCCGCTGGAGCTTATTCCGGAGGGGGCAAACCTTATAGACGTGGGCACCGGCGCGGGCTTCCCGGGGCTGCCCATAGCCATCGCCCGGCCCGACGTGAGGGTGACGCTGCTGGACTCCCTCAATAAGCGCATAGGCTTCCTCAGGGAGGTGTGCAAAGAGCTGGATATAAATGCGGACTGCATACACGCAAGGGCAGAGGATGGGGGCAGGAACCCCGCCCTTAGGGAGAAGTTCGATATAGCCGTATCAAGGGCGGTAGCCCGGGTATCCCCCCTTGCGGAGTACACCGTTCCGTTTGTGAAGGTAGGGGGCAGGTCGCTCATGTACAAGGGGCCCCAGGCCGCCGCGGAGCTGAAGGAGGGGGAAAGGGCGCTGGAGCTTTTATGCTGCACAGGCGAGATCAGGTCATACCCGGCGGAGTGGGGAGAGCGTAGCGTGATAATCCTCACAAAGCAGAAGCCCACTGCTAAAGCTTACCCGAGAAAGGCCGGAACGGCGGAGAAGAAGCCGCTTTAGGGTTTCGCGAAAATGGCCTTTGGCCATTTTCGCGAGTTTTTCTCGGGTTTTGCCTCTCGCATACGCTCCCGGGCGGCAAAACCCGCAGAGCGCGAAAACCTCCGGTTTTCATCCGTTTTGACGTACACGCCGTCAAAGCCGGAATAAAATTAAGGGGCTGCGGCCCCTTAATAACCCCGTGGCTTTTCGATATATCGAAAAACAGGAAATAGGAGAAATAAAGATGTCCTTTGAATTTACCCTTCGTCCCCGGACTACAGAAAGCCAGCGCAGGCTGCTGGAGATACCCGTTGAAAAGATAGTGCCAAACCCCAACCAGCCCAGGGTCACATTCGACGACGATACTATAGCCGAGCTTGCCCAGAGCATAAGCCAGGTGGGGCTGATCCAGCCGCTGGTGGTGAGAAGGAGCGGCTCCGGATATGAGCTGGTAGCCGGCGAACGCCGCCTGCGGGCCTGCAAGTCTCTGGGAATGGAGACCGTCACCTGCATAGTAGAGGACTCAATGCAGGAGGAATCCTCCGCCATGGTGGCACTCATAGAAAACCTTCAGCGGGAGGACCTGCACTACATGGAGGAGGCACAGTGCTACTATGCCCTGCTCAACAACTACAACCTCACCCAGGAGGAGCTTGCAAAACGACTTGGCAGGAGCCAGTCCTCCATAGCAAACAAGCTGCGGCTTTTGCGGCTCTCGCCCGATGTGGTGTCCGCCATTCGTGAGAACGGCCTTTCAGAGCGCCATGCCCGGGCGGTGCTCAAGCTAAAGGACGAGGAGGTACAGCTGGCCGTCATAAAGCGCACGGCGGAAAAGAACCTCTCCGTCAAGGACACCGAGCGGCTGGTGGAGAAGACCCTGGATAAGCTGTACGACGAAAAGCGCCCCGGCGCCGCCCCCCGCCCTGCCATAATACGCCAGGTGCGGGACTACCGTCTGTTTATGAACACCGTCAATTCGGCTATCGCCGTGCTGCGGGAATCCGGCATGAACGTGGAGGTGGAGCAGGAGGATCTTCAAAACGGGGTGGATATACACATAAAGGTGACTAATGAGTAAAGCAAAAGGAACGGTTTAGCCGTTCCTTTATTTTATTTATTTAAGGTTGGCTTTTCTTTTCTCCTGAAAAGAAAAGAGAAAGAAGAAGTAAAGAAGGAAAACGTCTTAATTTCCCGAAAACAGCCTTACGGGGAGGATGAGGTAGTAATATTCGTCGCCGGTTTCGGGCTTTACCACGCAGGGGCTTATGTTGGTGTTCATATCCAGGCAGACGTATTCGTCGTCCAGCACCTTCAGCACGTCGCTGAAGTACTTGGCGTTGAAGGCGATGTCTATGTCGCTGCCCATGCGGTCTATATTGACTATTTCCTTGCTGGCGCCTATCTCGCTGTTGGCGGTGATGGTCACCTGACCGTCCTCAAAGGAGAACTTTACGTGGTTCTTCTTGCTCTCCCGCGCCATGAGGGATACACGCTCTATGCTGTCCAGCAGCTCGGTGCGGTTCACCCGCACATGGGTGGTGTGGCTGTCCGGCAGTATCTGGCGGTAGCGTATGAACTCGCCGTCCATAAGGCGGGTGATTATGCGGGTATGGCCCATGTCTATCATGACGTGGGTGGCAGAGAATACCATGTTGATCATCTCGTCGCTGTCGTCCAGTATGCGGCTTATCTCTAAAAGGCCCCGGGCGGGAATGACCGCGTTTTTGGCGGCGCCGGATACCGTTACGGCTTCGGTGCGCATGGCCAGACGGTATCCGTCCAGAGCTACCATGCTCATCTTGCCGTCGGCAAGCTCTATGAGCACTCCACGGAGTATGGGCTTGGAATCGTCCTGTGCCGTTGCGAATATGCACTGGCGTATCATGTTCTTTAAAGCCGCCTTGGATATGGCGATAGAGAACTCCCGGTTTACGTCGGGCATGGAGATGTAATCCTTGGCGTTTTCCACCTGCATGGTGGTGGTGGCCCGGCCGCTCTCTATGAGCAGCGTGTTCTTATCAGCGGAAAGCAGGGTCTCCTCTGCGGGCAGCCTGCGGACAAGCTCCGAAAACAGCCGCCCGGGCAGCACACAGGCTCCCTGCTTTTGGATATCGACGTTAAGCGTAGCTTCTATCTGGAGCGAAAGGTCTGTACACCTTAGCAGCAGCGTATCGCCTATGGCTTCGGCATATATGCCCTCGAGTATGCCTACCGAGGACCTTACTCCCAGCGCCTTTGAGACCGTAGCCACGGCGGCGTTGAGCTCAGCCGTATCAACTGTAAAGCGCATATGCGTCCCTCCCTGGAATGGTTAATAAAGAATGTCGAAAAAGTGGCGAAAGCCACTTTTTCGAGCTTTTACGGGTTTTGCCTCTCACGTCCGTTCCCGGGCGGCAAAACCCGCAAAGTACGAAAACCTTCGGGTTTTCATCCGTTCTGACGTACATGCCGTCAGAGCCGGATTGAGCATAAGGGGCCGCGGCCCCTTATCAACCCCGAGGCTGTTGGTAAACTGAATAGTTAATATCATTATACTATATTTCGGCGGCGGTGCAAGGCTTTTGTAAGGGGACGGCTTTATACACTCCACGCATATTTATACATTTCTGCAATGCTTTCTTCTTATTATAATAAAAGCCATTGAAAAATCCCTGATTTTATGTTAAAATTAGTAAGTAAAATTTTGTATTACAGGCGTGCAAAACAGATGGAAATTAACCGCTTGCGCTTAAACCAGTACCGCAGCTATGCTGCACTCGATCTGCGGCCCGGCCCCGGCATAAACGCCATAGTGGGAGACAACGCAGAGGGGAAGACCAACAGTGTCGAGGCGGTTTTTCTTTGCGCCTTCGGAAGGTCCCACAGGACCTCACGGGACGCCGAGCTTATTATGCGGGGCTGCGCCGGCGGATACGTGGGGGCGGAGCTTACCAACAATACGGGCTCCCATCTTATAGAGATAAAGCTTCGGGACGGGGAGCGCAAAAAGATATTCATAGACCGGCAGATGGCCTCCCGCTCAGGGGAGCTAATGGGGCTGCTGAATGTTGTGATGTTCGCCCCGGAGGATCTTTCAATAGTAAAGGATGGCCCGGCGGAGCGGCGGCGCTTCATGGATATGGAGCTTTCCCAGACCCATCCGGCCTACTATTACAGCCTGCAAAGGTACAACTCGGCGCTTAAGCAGCGGAACGCCCTCTTAAAGGAGCCTGACAGGATAGGTCCCGGAATGCTGGAGACCTGGGACGAGCAGCTCTCGGCGCTGGGCGAGGAAATCGTAATGGACAGGTGCGAATTCATAGACGGCCTTTCCACAATAGCCTACGACCTGCATAAAAGCATCACGGGGGGCAGGGAGAGGCTGGAGATAGTGTACGAGCCGGACATAGACCCGGAGGACCCGGAGGGCATTTACGGCGCCATGCTGAAGGCGCTGGACAGGAGCAGGGCGGAGGATATCCGCCGGGGCTTTACCACCGCAGGCCCCCACCGGGACGATATAGGCATAGCCTTGTCCGGCATAGACGTGCGCACCTTCGGCTCCCAGGGCCAGAAGCGCACCGCGGCGCTCTCGTTAAAGCTTTCCGAGCTTGCCTTCATACGGGAGCTGAAGGAGGAAGCCCCGGTGCTCATACTGGACGACGTGCTCTCTGAGCTGGACGAGGGCCGGCAGCAGCTTTTGATGGAAAGCATGAAGGATTGCCAGTGCTTTCTGACCTGCACCAGCCTTGAGGGCTTAAAGCGGGCGGGCCTGGGAAATATGAAGGTGTTCCGCTGCAAGGGCGGCGAGATGCTGCCGGAGTGACAGGCAAAGCCGGGGAAAAACCCGCAGGGGGCGGTCTTTAGCCACTTCTGCGAAATGGAGGAATATATGTATCTGCATATAGGCGGGGATAAGGTAGTGGACGATGAGGAAATACTCCTTATATTGCCCCGTGAAACAGTAATGCATTCATACGACAACCGCCGCTTCATGGAGACCGCCATAGGCTCCGGCCGCGTGGACGACGTATCCGGCGGCGAGCGGGACACATACATAATCACCGCCGTCTCCGAGGGAATAAGGGTATACGCCTCGGCGGTAGGGGCAGCTACAATAGCTAAGAGATAATTTACAGAAGGGCATAAACCATGGAACAGAACAACCACACAAACTACAACGCAAACGAAATACAGGTTCTTGAGGGGCTGGAGGCGGTAAAGCGCCGCCCCGGCATGTATATAGGTTCTACGGACGTGCGGGGACTGCACCATCTGGTCAAAGAGCTGGTGGATAACGCCATAGACGAGGCGATGGGCGGCTACTGCACCCATATAGAGGTAACAATACACCCCGACAATTCCGTATCCGTCCGGGATAACGGCCGCGGCATACCCGTGGGCTACCATGAGAAGATGCACAAGTCCGCGCTGGAGGTGGCACTTACCGTGCTGCACGCGGGGGGCAAGTTCGGCGGCAGCGGCTATAAGGTATCCGGCGGACTTCACGGCGTGGGCCTGTCCGTGGTAAACGCCCTTTCAAGTAGGCTTACGGCGGAGGTCCGCCGGGACGGCATAATATACCGCCAGGAATACGTAAACGGCGACCCGGTGACGGGAGTAGAGCAGGTGGGCACGTACGGCGATGACACGGGCTCCGGCACTACCATAACCTTCCTCGCCAACGACCAGATATTCGACACCCTTGATTACAACTATGATACCCTGCGGGGCCGGATGAGGGAGCTGGCGTTTTTGAACAAGGGCGTTGCCATAACCGTCACGGATGAGCGCACAGACCCCGTACAGAGCAAAAAATACTGCTATGAGGGCGGCATAATCTCCTTCGTGGAACACCTGAACAAGAGCAAGGACGTGCTCCATGAGGACGTTATGTACTTCGAGGGCAGTAAGGACGATCCCGCCAAGCAGCAGGTGGCCTCCGTTGAGGTGGCCATGCAGTACAACACCGACTACAACGAGAGCGTGTTTACATTTGCCAACAACATAAACACCGCAGAGGGCGGCACCCACCTTCAGGGCTTCCGCAGCGCCCTTGCCCGCAGCATAAACGACTACGCCCGCAAGTATAAGCTGCTCAAGGACAACGAAGCGAACCTCTCCGGCGACGACGTCCGGGAGGGCCTTACCGCCATAGTCAGCGTAAAGCTGGTGGAGCCCCAGTTCGAGGGCCAGACAAAGACAAAGCTGGGCAATTCCTATATGAAATCCCTTGTGGACAACGTGGTGGGCAACGGGCTTGGCTTTTACCTTGAGGAGCACCCCCAGACCGCAAGGCTGATAATAGATAAGTGCATAACCGCATCCAGGGCGAGGGAGGCCGCAAGAAGGGCCAGGGACCTTACCAGAAAAAAGACCGGCCTGGAGAACATATCCCTCCCCGGCAAGCTTGCGGACTGCAACAGCAACGAGCCGGAAAAGTGCGAGATATTCTTAGTGGAGGGCGACTCCGCAGGCGGCTCCGCCAAGATGGGCCGCAACCCGGAGTTTCAGGCAATACTGCCCCTTCGCGGCAAGATACTCAACGTGGAAAAGACCCGCTTGGATAAAATGCTTGCCAACAACGAGATACGCTCCATGATAACCGCCTTCGGCACAGGCATAGACACCGAGTTCGACGAGAGCAAGCTCCGCTACCACAAGATAGTCTGCATGACGGATGCGGACGTGGACGGCGCGCATATACGCATACTGCTTTTGACCTTCTTCTACAGGCACATGCGGCCTCTGATAGAGCACGGCCACATTTACGCCGCCCAGCCGCCCCTTTATAGAATTACAAGGGGCAAGAACATATGGTATGCCTATGACGACGAGCAGCTGGGAAGGATACTCAACGAGATAGGCCGGGACCCCAAGCCGCTTATCAACCGCTATAAGGGCCTTGGTGAGATGAACCCGGATCAGCTGTGGGAGACCACCATGGACCCGGACAACCGCATGATGTACCGGGTACACCTTGAGGACGCCATACGGGCGGACGAGATATTCTCCACCTTAATGGGCGACAAGGTAGAGCCCCGCAAGGAGTTCATAGAGCAGAACAGCAAGCTGGTAGTGGATCTGGACGTATAAAGGAGCAATAAATGGACGACATCACCAACAACCCCCGCATAACGCCGCTTGATATAGAGCAGGAGATGAAGAAATCCTTCATTTCCTACGCCATGGCGGTAATAATAAACCGCGCCCTGCCCGATGTGCGGGACGGCCTCAAGCCGGTGCACCGGCGCATACTGTACTCTATGGGAGAGCAGGGCTTCACCCCGGATAAGCCCTTCCATAAGTCCGCCCGCATAGTGGGCGACGTGCTGGGCAAATACCACCCCCACGGCGACAGCTCGGTCTACGACGCCATGGTGCGCCTTGCACAGGACTTCAACACCCGCTACCTGCTGGTGGAGGGCCAGGGCAACTTCGGCAGCGTGGACGGGGACGGCGCGGCGGCGATGCGCTACACCGAGGCACGGCTTTCAAAAATGAGCCTTGAGATGCTTGCGGATATAGACAAAAATACCGTGGACTTCATGCCCAACTTCGACGAGACGCTGGTGCAGCCCACGGTGCTGCCCAGCCGCTTCCCCAATCTGCTGGTAAACGGCAGCAACGGCATAGCAGTAGGCATGGCCACAAACGTGCCGCCCCATAACCTCGGGGAGGTCATAGACGCATACGTGGCCCTCATAGACAACAGGGACATATCCATCGAGGAGCTTATGGCATACCTGCCGGGGCCGGATTTCCCAACGGGAGCCACCATAATGGGCACAGCGGGCATAAGGCAGGCATACAGGACGGGCAGGGGCAAGATACTGGTACGGGCAAAGACCGAGATAGAGCCAATGGCCAACGGCAAGAGCCGCATAGTGGTAACGGAGCTGCCCTATCAGGTGAACAAGGCCCGATTGGTGGAAAAGATAGCGGAGCTGGTGCATGAAAAGCGGGTGGAGGGCATAACCGCCCTTCGGGACGAGAGCAACCGCAACGGCATGAAGGTGGTAATAGAGATAAAAAAGGACGTGAACGCCAACGTCGTTTTAAATCAGCTCTATAAGCACACCCAGCTTCAGGATACCTTCGGCGTGATAATGCTGGCTCTTGTTGATGGGGAGCCAAAGGTGCTCAACATAAAGGAGATGCTGTACCACTACCTCAGGTTCCAGGAGGAAGTGGTGACCCGCCGCACAAGGCACGATCTGGAAAAGGCCAAAGAGCGGCTTCATATATTGGAGGGCCTGCTCATAGCCATGGCCAATATAGACGAGGTCGTGGATATAATCAAGACCTCCAAGACCCAGAGCGAGGCCAAGGAACGGCTGAACGTCCGCTTCGGATTGACGGATAAGCAGAGCCAGGCCATACTGGATATGCGCTTAGGCCGCCTTACAGGGCTGGAGCACGACAAGATACAGGCGGAGAGGGACGGCCTTGTGGAGACCATCGCCTATTACGAAAGCGTCCTTGCGGACGAAAACAAGCTGCTGGGCATAATCCGGGAGGAAATACTGGAGGTCCGCCGCAAATACGCCGACCCCAGAAGGACCGAGATAGCCCAGATAACAGAGGATATAGAGCTGGACGACATAATACAGCCGGAGGAGATGACGGTAACCCTTACCCACTTCGGCTTCGCAAAGCGCACCAGCATGGATACCTATAAGGCCCAGAACCGGGGCGGCAGGGGCATAACCGGCCAGACCACCCGGGAGGAGGATTTCGTTGAGCACCTGTTCGGCTGCAACACCCACGACGAGATAATGTTCTTCACCAACATGGGCCGGGTGTTCCGCATGAAGTGCTACCGGATACCCGAGGCGGGCCGCACCGCCAAGGGCACCGCCATAGTCAACCTGCTGAACCTTAAAGAGGGCGAGAAGGTGACCACGCTGTTCCCACTGTGGGAGGAGGGAAAATACCTGAACCTCATCACCAAGGCGGGCATAATCAAGAAGACACCCATAGAGGAGTTCGACAATATCCGAAAGGGCGGAATGATCGCCCAGAACCTCAGGGACGGGGACGAGCTTATTGCCGCCATAATGACGGACGGCAGCGACGAGATAATAGTGGGCACCAAAAAGGGCAAGAGCATACGCTTCAGCGAGGAGGACGTGCGCCCCATGGGCAGAAGCGCCACCGGCGTAAAGGCCATAACGCTGGAGGAAAACGACAGCGTGGTGGGGGCCGAGAAGGTTCGCCCCGGCGCCTCCATACTCTCCATATCCGAAAACGGAATGGGCAAGCGCACCCCGGAGGAGGATTACCGAACCCAGACCCGGGGCGGCAAGGGCATAATAGCCATGGCCCTCACCGAAAAGACCGGCGATCTGGTCTGCATGAAGGCGGTAGGAGCCTCCGATATAGAGGAGGACGTAATGATAATAAGCTCCGAAGGCACCATAATAAGGCTGCCCGTGGAGCAGATATCCGAGATATCCCGCAATACCCAGGGAGTGCGCCTTATGCGCACCGAGGACAGGGTGGCCTCCGTTGCCATAGTTCCCCACGTGGAGCCTGACGGGGAGTAATAAAAAAGAGGGGACGGCAAGCTGTCCCCTTTATATGTCTGTAAAGGAACATGGTATATGCCGCTTATACGCCTCGCACAGCTTTTCGCCGCCGCGGGACATACCCTCTACGGAGTAGGGGGCATGGTGCGCAACCCGCTTCTGGGCCTGCCGGTCACGGATAACGACGTTACCTCCTCCATGACGCCGGGGGAGGTAATGGCCATGTGCCGGGATAAGGGCATAAAGTATCTGGACATAGGCGCGGCCTTCGGAATGGTGGAGCTGCACTATATGGGCGGGGTATTCCAGCACACCACCTTCAGGCGGGATACATACCCAACAGGCGGCGGGCACCGGCCACAGGCGGTAAGCTACTCCGGGGACATAAACGAGGACGCCTTCCGCCGGGACTTTACTGTGAACGCCATATATAAAAACATACTGACAGGCAGTATCACCGACCCTACCGGCGGCATGCAGGACCTTAAAAAAAGGCTGCTCAGAGCTACCTCAAAGGATCCCGCCGTAATAATGGGAGACGACGCCCTTCGCATAATGCGCATGGCGCGCTTTGCCTCGGAGCTGGGCTTTGAGGTGGAGCGGGGCACATTGGAGGCCGCAAGGGCCTGCGCGGCAGGGCTTGCGGACATATCCCCGGAGCGCATACGGGAGGAGCTGGACAGGATACTGCTCTCCGACGCGAAATACGGCATTCCCGGGGGGCCCTACAGGGGGCTTGTGATGCTGGACAATCTGGAGGCCCTGGACGTGATACTGCCCGAGCTGGCCAAGGGCCGCGGAGTGGCCCAGAAGCCCCAGTACCACAAGTACGACGTGCTTCACCACTGCTTTCACGCGGTGGACTGCATAGAGCCAAGCCTTACCCTGCGCCTTGCCGCTCTGCTCCACGATGTGGGCAAGCCGGCGGCGCTTCAGGCCACGGGCTGCATGTACACCCACGACAGGCTGGGCGCGGATATTGCCCGGGGAATACTGGAAAGGCTGAGGTACCCCTCCGGCGTCATACGGGACGTTACGGCGCTTATACGCAACCACATGTTTGACCTTCGCACCGAGGCAAAGGAGAATACCATACGGCTATGGCTTCAGGAGATGGGTATAGAGCGCTCGCGCCAGCTCATAGCTCTCCGCCGGGCGGACGTTCACGGCAGCGGAAGGATAGAGGGGCCGGTGGAGTCCGCGGACAGGTGGGAGCGCATACTGGAAAGCATGATAGCAGCGGGGGCGCCCTTTGAAGAGCGGCAGCTTGCCGTCACAGGGGGGGACATAGCCGGTTACCTTGGCATACCCCCTTCTCCCAGGATAGGGTACATAAAGGCGGGGCTTTTGAGGCACTGCGCAAAACGCCCGGAGGACAACAATAAAACCGTTCTGCTTCGGCTCAGCCAGGATTTGGTAAACAATTCGTGACAGTTTTGCCCTTTTGCCCTATATACACTTGCAATACCCATGGGAAAAATGTAAAATAGGTTGATTAGGTATGAAAATTATAAGGGTATGTATGCACATACGGCAACCCTGACCCTGAACGGAGGATATAAGTGGCTATTTCGCTGGAAGTTAAAAAATTCGTAAACACCGAATACGTAGGCAAATTTGCGGAGATCGAGCTGCCCATAGCCCAGCCCGAAGACGAGGAGCCCCCAAGGAAGGCCAGAAAGAAGCCGGACAAGAAGGATAAGAAGGAAAAAAAGGCTTCCTTTATTCGCAAAAGGGCGGATTATGACGGCGATGACGACGATTATGACGATATAGACAGCGAGATCGAGGCGGAGCTGGACGCGGAGGAAGAGGAGGAGCGCAGAAAGTCCCGCAGGGGAGGCCTGTTCGGCAGGAGGCGCGCCGAGGAGGATGACGACGAACTGGATGACGACGAGGAGCTGGACGAGGAGGATGAGGCCGCCAAGGCCTTGGCCCGCCGTAAGGCAGCCGCTCAGGAAGCCCGCCGCGTAGCCGCCATGTTTGACGATGCTCCCAAGACATCCCGTACTTCCCAGCCCGTAGAGGCAGAGGAAGAAGAATATCAGGAGCCGGAGCCTGAAGGCCCCCGGACAGAGCGCGCTCGGATACACTACATCGAAGAGGGCAACGGGGAGCCGCTGATACTCGTACACAGCGTAGGCCAGTCCTTCTATACCTGGCGCAACATGTTTTCCCGCCTCAGCCTTAATTACCGGGTGATAGCCATAGACCTGCTGGGTCACGGCTATTCCTCAAGGCCTGAGAACTTCAACTATACCGTTGAGGAGCAGGCCATGACGCTGGGCCTGTTCATGGACGCAATAGGCGTGCAGTCCGCCCACATAATGGCATTTTCCATGGGTTCCGCCTACGCGCTGCGCTTTGCGCTGGACAACCCGGAGCGGGTAGGCAAGATGATGCTCATAGCCCCCGGCGGCATTTCCCCCGAGATGCCGCTGGCCATAAAGCTCATGGACAGCAGCATACTGGGCGGCGTGGCCTCCATGCTCTACGGCATGCGCACGGTGGAAAAGGTGCTTTCCGAGTGCTATTTCGACCTTGCCCAGATGATGAGCCCCGAGGTAGTGGGCGAATACTACAAGACCATATCCGACCGTGAGTCCCGCTGGGCGCTGCGGGCCTCCTTCCACAATTTTGACGATGAGGGCGTGGTATCCAGGCTCCGCTCCCTTGAGGCCCCCGTGCTGATGCTTCAGGGCAGCGAGGATAAGTGGCGTCAGGGGGACGACTCCGAGCTGTACCACACGGCGATGCCCTACGCCGGCTTTGCCACCATGCGCAACGCAGGCCACCTGCTCCATGAGGAAAAGGCGGAAAAGGTCATCGCGGCGATTCTCGAGTATATTCCGGCCATACAGCCGGAGGCTTAGAACGGCAAACCGCCCGCAAGCCTGCCTCCCTTTTAATAAAATAAAGGGAGGCTTTCTTATGTTCGCTTGCCAACTATTCACCATTCCTTCATAGCATTATCCGCTCTTTTATGATACAATAACCATGGCTATATGCCGATATATATAAAAAGAGGAAAACGAATTGAAAAAGAGACGGCTCGGGTCGATACTGATAAGCGCCGCGCTTATCGTCATATTGGCCGTATTTTTGATAAACCTGAAGGAAGGCAGCTCAAGGGCCCCGGCGGACGCCGTTGCGCTGAGCGAGATAATGATCTCCAACAAGGGCTCCGTGCCGGACAACCTGGGCGGCTACCCCGACTATATAGAGCTGCACAACGGCTCAACGGAAAGGGCGGACATATCCGGCTACGGCCTGTCCGACAGCCTGCTGGAGGGCGCAAAGTATGTGTTCCCCGCAGGTACGGTGCTGGAGCCCGGCGCTTATGTGGTGGTATGGTGCGGCGGCGAGGCGGAGGACGGCATGCATGCCCCCTTCAAGCTCAGCGCGGGTGAGGAGGCGGTGCTGTTCGACGCTTCGGGAAGGCCCCTTGATACGGCTGTGCTCAACTCGGTGGATTCCGGAATGGTGCTGCGCCGGGAGGGCGAAGTATGGACACAGGCAAAGCCCTGCCCCGGCTACCCGAAGACAGAGGAGGGCATGGCGGAATACGAGGCGAGCCTGAAGGAGACGGAGGACATGGGCCTCTATATCAACGAGTTCATGGCCAGCAACGCTACCACTATCTGCGACAGCTTCGGCAGCTATTCCGACTGGATAGAGCTATACAACTCAACGGATACGGACATGGACATTTCCGGCTTCGGCATATCGGATAACCTGTCCCAGCCCATGAAGTACAGGTTCCCGGATGGGACCACCATAGCCGCCAAGGGCTACCTGGTGGTATTCTGCTCAGGAAACGAAGGAATGCAGAACGGGGAGCTGCATGCGCCCTTCGGCCTTCGCTCCTATGGGGAGGACGTGGTGATTGCCAACAGGGCCGGAAGGATAATCGACAGCTATTCCTTCAAGAACCAGGAGACTGACGTTTCCATGGCGCGCATACCCGACGGCGCCGGCGAGTTCCAGTCCAATTCCCAGCCCAGCCCCGGCTACCCAAATACCGGCGCGGGCTACTCCGCATTTGACGCCGCCAACAGGCTGCCACTGAGCGGCGTATACATAAGCGAGTTCGGCGGCTCCACGGGCAGCGTGGCTTCCGACTGGGTGGAGCTGCACAACTCCACGGGCAGCGCCGTGAGCCTTGCGGGCTACGGCCTGTCCAACAACCCGAAGAACCCCGCAAAGTGGGTATTTCCGGATATATCCATAGAGCCGGGCGAATACCTGCTGCTCTATGCCACCGGCAGCGCCGACAAGGCGCAAAAAAAAAATCTCAAGCTTAATTTCTGCATAAGCTCCACAGGCGAGGCGCTGTTTTTTTTCGACCCCAACGGAAAGCTCATAGACAAGCTCTCCGCAGGGCGTATGAGGTCCGGCCAGAGCTACGGCAGGGACGGCTCGGACAACCGCTTTTACTATGCGGAGCCAACCCCCGGCGCCCAGAACGGCAAGGGGTATGAGGGCATAACCCAGCTCCCGGCCTTCAGCGTCACTCCCGGCATATACGATAATGCCGTCACAGTGGCCATTACCGCAGGGGAGGGGGAGACAATACGCTACACCACCGACTGTACCACCCCAAACGCAAGCTCGGAGGTGTACAGCGGCGAGCTTTCCATCAGCAAAAACTCCGTCATACGAGCCGCAGCCTTCAGGGACGGATATCTCTCGGGGGACGTGGCTACCGCAACCTATCTTTTCAGGAGCGACGGCGTGAACCATGCCTTGCCGGTGGTGACGCTGGTAACAGACCCGGACAACCTCTGGAACAGCAAGACCGGCATATATGCCACCGGCGACCAGTTTGACCCGGACGCCGCCTCCTATGCGGACACCCTGAAATCCGCCACCTACTATCAGGCAAAGTTCGCCACCGAGGAGCAGGTGGATACCATATGGGAAAAGCCCGCAGCGTTTTCGCTCTTTGACGATAACGGGAAGCAGGTGTTTACCCAGAACGTGGGCATAAGGATAGCAGGCAGCTTTGGCCGCGGCAGGGCCCAGAAGGGCTTCAACGTAATAGCCCGGAAGGAATACGGCAAGGGCTCCATGGAGTACCCCTTCTTCGAGAACCGCCCCTATACGGAATACAAGGCGGTGGTGCTGCGGGCCGGCGCTCAGGATCAGAACCGCAGCAAGATAAGGGACGAGCTGGCCAGCGGGCTTTTAGAGGGAACTGACATAAATATACTCTATCAGGCCTACCGCCCCACGGTGCTTTACCTCAACGGCGAATACTGGGGGGTGTACTTCATGAAGGAAAAGCGCAACCGCTTCTTTGTGGCCCAGCATGAGAACACGGAAAACAACGTGGACCTGGCCATAGGCAAGGGCTTCAAGCAGCGCAGCTACGGCGATAATTCGGACTGGGTGAGCCTTTACGAATACGCCACCACCCACGACCTTTCCGCAAGCGACGCCTACAACTACGTCGCGGAGCGCATGGACGTGGACAGCTTCCGGGATTACATGATAGCCGAGATATACAACGGCAACACGGACACCTACAATTTCCAGTATTACCGCCTCAAGGGCGGCAAGTGGAAGTTCATATTCTACGACTTCTGCTGGGGCTTCCAGAGCCCAGGCCACGAGACGCTGGCCTTCCGCATGGGCAAGACGCCCAGCGACGTATGCTCTGCAAAGCTGTTTGCCGCCATGCTCCAGAACAAGGGCTGGAGGGACAGCTTCTGCCGCCGCTTCGGGGAGCTTCTCAACACCGCCTTTGCCCCGGAGCGGGTGAGTGCGCTCATAGAAGAGCTTTACGGCTATGTGGAGCCGGAGATAAAGCGGGAGCGGGAAAAGTTCAATAAGGATACGTTTATGGGAGTGAAGCAGCCCAATACAAACCTGGGAACCTACGAGGGCTTCCAGAGCGAGATAAGCAAGCTGAAGGATTTCGCCCAGAGGCGGCCCGAGGAGCTGAAGCGGCAGCTTCAAAGCAACCTGGGCCTCAGCGATTCCTACATGAAGGAGGTGTTCGGCTAAAATGGAAAAGGCCAGAAGGCCAGCGCGCCCGAAAAAGCGGCCAGTACAGTACCGCCACGAGCTGAAATACTACATCAACCGGGGAGACTACGAGATACTTTCAAGAAGGCTGCGCTCCTGCATACAGCAGGACGAGAACGCCATAAAAAGCGGCGGGGAATACTTTATAAGGAGCTTATATTTCGACAGCCCCTTTGACGACGCCCTATGGGAAAAGCTCTCCGGCGTGGACGAGAGGGACAAGTTCCGCATACGGATATACAACGGGCAGGACGACGTGATAAAGCTCGAATGCAAGCACAAGGAGGGCAGCTACATAGCAAAGCAGTCCATACGCCTTAGCCGCGCCGAGTGCGAGAGCCTCATAAGGGGCGAATACGCCTTTCTCCTCTCCCGCAGGGAGCCCTTCGCCCGGCGGATGTTCGCGGAGTTCGCCACAAAATGCCTCCGCCCCTGCGTAATAGTTGACTATACACGGGAGGCCTACGTTTACCCCGTTGAGGACGTTCGCATAACCTTCGATAAGGATATACGCACCGCATACAGGGGGACGAGCCTTTTCGACATGACACAGCCTACCTATCCCGTCATAACCGACGGCGACCTTGTGCTGGAGGTAAAGTTCAACAACTACCTGCCCAGCTATATAAGGGAGCTTTTGCAGATAGATTCCCACACGCGCAGTGCCGTAAGCAAGTACTGCATATGCAGAAAGTTTGAGTTTTAGGAGGACCACATGATAAGCTTTTCCGACCTTTTGACCATCACCATGAACCCCGTTCAGGTAATACTGACCCTGATAGTTGGCCTGCTCGTGGGCCTGTATGTATGGTTCATATATAAAAAGACCTTCAGCGGCGTCATGTATTCCCGCACCTACGGCATGACGCTGGTAATGATGACCATAGTTACGGCGCTGATGCTGATGCTGATCAACAACAGCCTGACCCTCAGCCTTGGCATGGTGGGCGCCCTGTCCATCGTCCGCTACCGCACTGCCATAAAGGATCCCCTTGACACCGCCTTCATATTCTGGGCAGTGGGCGAGGGTATAGCCGTGGGCACCAAGTTCTATGACGTGGCGGTCATAGCGGGCATAATGATAGGCATATTCGTGCTGCTGATCTCAGGCTCAAGGGGCAAGGGTGGAGCTCAGAGCTACCTCCTTATAATCCACTACAGCGAGGCCGCGGCAGACGCCATACGCAAGATGACCAAGCAGCTTCCCGGCGCCCGGCTCAAGAGCAAGGTAGTGCGCCCCGGCAGCATAGAGCTTACCATGGAGCTGCGCCTCAAGGAGAACGAGACGGGCTTCGTAGAGAAGTTCACCAGGGTGGAGGGCGTGTACGATGCAAGCCTTATCACTCATCAGGGAGACATAGTGGCGTAGCCCCCTCTTTTGAAATTGAAAGGGAGAGATCATGCTCAAACGGTTTGCGTCCTACTACAAGCCCCATAGAAGGCTTTTCTATATAGACATGTTTTGCGCGCTGATAATATCGGCGTGCAATATGTTTTATCCCATAATAGCCAAGGATATAATAAACGTCTATGTGCCGGAGAGGGATATGCGGCGGCTGGTGCTGTGGTGCTGCGTGCTGCTGGGCATATATCTGCTCAAGGCCGTTATGAAGTTCATAGTGGATTACTGGGGGCATATCGTAGGCGTGCGGATACAGGCGGATATGCGCCGGGAGATGTTCGGCCATCTTGAAAAGCTGCCCATAAGCTTTTTCGATGAAAACAAGAGCGGCGTGCTCATGAGCCGCATGACCAACGACCTTCAGGAGATATCCGAGCTTGCCCACCACGGGCCGGAGGACATATTCCTCTCGGTGGTGATGCTCATAGGGGCGGTGGCGTGGCTCTCGACCATATGCCCGCCGCTGGCGCTGATACTGCTCGTTATGCTGCCCTGCACCGTGTTCATAACCACAAGGGCGCGCCTTGGGCTGAACAGGGCATCCCAGGAGACACGGGTAAAGATGGGCGAGATAAACGCCAATGTGGGCACCGCCATATCAGGCGTAAGGGTATCCCGGGCCTACACCGGAGAGGATCACGAACTGAAGCTCTTTGATGTGCTCAACCGCCAGCTCACAGGCATACGGAGCAAATACTACAGGGCAATGGCCTGGTTCTTTACCCAGGCGGAGCTGCTGATGGATCTTACCTATCTGGCAATACTCTTTTTTGGCGGCCTTTTCTTCTTCAGGGGCAGCATAAACGCCGGCGAATACACCGCGTTTCTGCTTATGGTATCCAACTTTTTTAACCCCGTCCGAAAGATGGTCAACATGTTCGAGCAGCTTCAGGCGGGTACGACGGGCTTTAAGCGGTTTACGGAAATTATGGACGAGCCCCCGGAGAAGGACGCCCCAGACGCCATAGACGCAGGCAGGCTGGTGGGGGACATCGCCTTTGAGGACGTATCCTTCCGGTATAAAAACAGCGACGCCAAGGGGGCGGAGAAGGTGATAAAGCACCTGAACCTCCGCATACCCGCAGGGGAGACGGTGGCTCTGGTAGGCCCCTCCGGCGGCGGCAAGACCACCCTCTGTAACCTCATACCGCGGTTTTACGACCCGGAGGAGGGCCGCATAACCATAGACGGCACCGACATAAGGGACTTCACAAGGGTATCCCTCCGGCGCAACGTGGGAATAGTGGCCCAGGACGTATTCCTCTTTGACGGCAGCATAGCGGACAACATACGCTACGGCAACCTTGACGCCACGGAGGAGGAGGTCATAGAGGCCGCGAAAAAGGCGCGCATACACGATTACGTAATGACGCTGGAGGAGGGCTACGACACCCAGGTGGGCGAGCGGGGGGTGAAGCTTTCCGGCGGCCAGAAGCAGCGCATATCCATAGCCCGGGTATTTCTGAAGGATCCCGGCATACTGATACTGGACGAGGCCACCTCCGCGCTGGATAACCAGACCGAAATGGAGATACAGCAGGAGCTTTTCGAGCTTGCCAAGGGCCGCACCTGCATAATAGTGGCTCACAGGCTTTCCACCATAAAGAGCGCAAACGAGATAGTGGTGTTGACGCCCTCCGGCATAGCCGAGCGGGGCAGCCACAGGGAGCTTATGGCCCTTGGCGGCATATACGCCAACCTCTATAATTATCAGATAATAGACATATAAAGGAACGAACAAGGTATGAAGATTACGGTCATAGGCTGCGGCCGCTGGGGCTCATTCATAGCATGGTATCTCGACAAGGTGGGGCACAGCGTGAGCCTTTACGGACGGGAAGGCTCGCCCCACATGAAACAGTTCAGGGAGAGCCGCACCAACGGCATAGTGACGCTGCCAAACAGCATACGGCTCATATCCGCCATGGAGGAGGCCGTAAAGACGGAGCTGATAGTGGTATCCGTGGGAGCCCAGTCCTTTAGGGAAGTGGCTGCGGACATAGCGGCGCAGGGCTATAGGGGCGACCTTGTGCTGTGCATGAAGGGCATAGAGCAGGGCAGCGGCAAAAGGCTTTCGGAGATAGCTCTTGAATACCTGCCTCAAAGCGGAGTGGCCGTCTGGCTGGGGCCCGGCCACGTTCAGGAGTTCGTGGCGGGAATACCCAACTGTATGGTGATAGACGGCACCTCGGAGGAGCTGAAGGAGCGTCTGGTGACACAGTTCAGCTCCAGCCTCATACGCTTCTATTACGGCCGGGATCTCATAGGCAACGAGGTAGGGGCCGCCGCAAAGAACGTCATAGGCATAGCGGCGGGAATACTGGACGGCATGGGCCTCACCAACCTTAAGGGGGCGCTCATGGCGCGGGGCACCCGGGAGGTTGCCCGGCTCATAGTGGCTATGGGGGGGATAGAGCATTCCGCCTACGGCCTCTGCCACTTGGGGGACTATCAGGCCACTGTGTTTTCCCAGTTCAGCCATAACCGCGCCTTCGGCGAGGCCTTCGTAAAGGGGGAAAACTACGGGAAGCTTGCCGAGGGATACTATACCGTGGAGGCGCTCATGGAGCTTTCGAAAAAGTACGGGGTGGATATGCCCATATCCCGCGCCGTGCATAAAGTGCTGTACGATGGCGCAAACCCCAGAGACGAGCTCACCGCCCTGTTCATGCGGAGCCTTAAAAAGGAGTTTTAGATGTACATAGACACCCATGCCCACCTGACGGACGGCGCCTTTGACCATGACAGGCAGGAGCTTATAAAGGGTCTTGCCGCCGGGGGTATAGGCAAAATAATAGAGATATCCTGCGACCCGAAGGGCTTTGAGGCCTCGGCGGCCCTTGCGGAAAAAAACCCCGGCATATACCTTGCCTTCGGCATTCACCCCGAATTCGCGGAGACATATACGGAGGGCGATATGGCCGCATTGGGCGAATACCTGAAGCACCCCAAATGCGTTGCACTGGGGGAGATAGGGCTGGACTACTACTGGAAGCCCTACAACAGGGAAAAGCAGCTTGAGCTGTTCCGCCGCCAGCTCGATATGGCCATAGAGCGGGATATGCCGGTTTCCATGCATATCCGGGAGGCCTACGGGGACTGCATGGAGGTGCTGGAAAGCTACGGGGGAAGGATAAAAGGCGTTATGCACTGCTTTTCCGGCAGCGCCGAGATTGCGGAGCGCTGCGCAGGGCTGGGGCTGTACATAGCCTTCGGTGGTGCGCTTACCTTCAGGTCAAACAAAAAAGGCCCGGCGGCCTGCGCCGCCACTCCCATTGACAGGCTTCTCACCGAAACCGATTGTCCCTACATGGCCCCGGAGCCCCACCGGGGAGAGCGCAACGACCCCGGGTATATACCCCTCATCTGCGGTAAAATGGCCGAGATAAAGGGAGTAAGCGCAGATGAGATGGCCAGGAGGGTGGAGGAGAACGCAGAGCGGCTGTTCGGCATTTGAAAGAAAAACACCCAAAAGCCCAAGGGTTGTTAAGGGGCCGCAGCCCCTTAAGTTAATTTCGGCTTTGACGACATGTGCGTCAAAACGGATGAAAACCAGAGGTTTTCGTACTCTGCGGGTTTTGCCGCCCGGGAGTGTATGCGAGAGGCAAAACCCGAAAAAACTCGAAGAAATGGCTAGAAGCCATTTCTTCGAAAAAGAATGCTTGACAAACGCCGCCCATACGTGTTATTATCCCAACAAATAATATATCCGGGCAGGGCAAACGGCCCATGCAAAAGGGAAAGGAGAGCACTTATGATAAACACCGCTATTACCATGTACGGCATGATGATGTGCTGCTCCATGTCCCTCGGGCATGGAGAGCGCTTGCGTTGCCTGCAATAAAGCCTTTTGTACTTAAAGGGCGGTGTTTTGATTTATAGGCCGTAAGCGCAGAGCTTGCGGCTTTTTTAATGCAATACTTCGGATTGGAGAAAAAGATGGAAGCACGTGAAATGATAGCCATAAGGGGCCTTACAAAGACCTTCGGCACCGGATCGGACGCCGTGACCGCCCTCAGGGATATAGACCTTTCCGTAAGGGCGGGGGAGATATTCGGCATAATCGGCCTCTCCGGGGCGGGCAAGAGCACGCTGGTACGCTGTATGAACTACCTTGAGCACCCCACGGAGGGCAGCGTGACGGTGGACGGAAAAAAGCTGGGCGCGCTGAACAAGAAAGAGCTGCTCAACGCCAGAAGGGGCATAGGAATGATATTCCAGCAGTTCAACCTGCTCATGCAAAAGACCGCCCTCGATAACATCTGCTTCCCATTGGAGATAGCGGGGGTAAGCAGAAAGGACGCCATAGACCGGGCAAGGGAGCTTCTGAAGCTGGTGGATCTTGAGGACAGGGAAAAGGCCTATCCCGCCCAGCTATCCGGCGGGCAGAAGCAGAGGGTAGCCATAGCCCGGGCCCTTGCGCCCAGCCCTAAGGTGCTGCTTTGCGACGAGGCCACCTCCGCCCTCGACCCCACCACCACCCGCTCCATACTGTCGCTGCTGAAGGAAATAAACAGGACCCTTGGCATAACCATAGTAGTTATAACCCACGAGATGAGCGTTATAGAGGAGATATGCGACAGGGTAGCCATAATCGACCACAGCCAGATAGCCGAGGTGGGCGAGGTATCCGACATATTCATGAACCCAAAGACGGAGATAGCGAAAAGGCTGCTGTACGCCAGCGGCAGGCTGGGGGAGGAGGTGCTGGGAGAAAGGTGCCTGCGCATCATATTCGACGGAACCCAGACCTCCAGCCCGGTAATATGCGACATGGTGCTGGAGTGTGGCGCTCCGGTAAACATACTCTTTGCGGACACAAAGACGATCGAGGGCAAGATGCACGGCTACACCCTCATACAGCTCCCGGAAAACCGGGAGCTTGGAGATAAGATGAAGAAGTACCTCGATCTCCACGGGGTACAGTACCTTGAGGAGGCATACCATGTTTGATCCGCAGCTTGTGAAACTCTTTGGCGACGGCATACTGGAGACCTTATACATGACCCTCGTATCCACCGCCATATCCTACCTGCTGGGCCTGCCCATAGGCGTACTGCTGACCACCTCCGCCCCCGACGGCATAAGCCCACGGCCTGTGTTGTACAGGACGCTGGACGTGGTGGTGAACATACTCCGCTCGGTGCCCTTTCTGATACTCATGGTGTGCGTGCTGGGCCTCACCCGCTTCTTAGTCGGCACCACCATAGGCTCCACCGCGGTAATCCCTCCGCTGGTAATAGCGGCGGCCCCATATGTGGGCCGCATGGTGGAAGGCTCCCTCAAGGAGGTGGACCACGGCGTGATAGAGGCGGCTCAAAGCATGGGCGCGTCGGTGTTCCAGATAATCACCCGGGTGCTGCTGCCCGAGAGCACCCCTTCACTCCTCAACGGCGCGGCGATAGTTACCACCACCATACTCTCCTACTCCGCCATGGCGGGCGCGCTGGGGGGCGGTGGCCTTGGAGCCATAGCCATAAACTACGGCTACCACCGCTTCCAGCCTGACATGATGTGGATCGCCGTGGTGCTGCTGGTGCTGCTGGTGCAGCTCATTCAGCTCATCGGCGACAGGCTGGTAGTGAAGTCGGATAAGAGAAGAAGATAGATAATTGAGCCGTCAGGCTTGATATATAAAAATTTTTATAATTTTTCAGGAGGAAAACAAAATGAAAAAACTGATCGCAATCGCACTGACCCTTGTACTGGCGCTGTCCTTCGCGGCCTGCGCCCAGCCTGAGGCGGCCCCTGCCGACACCGCAGCCCCCGAAACGACCGAGAGCGCCGCTCCCTCCGAGCTTGTAAAGGTCAAGGTAGGTGCTTCCGTCACCCCCCATGCGGAGATACTCAATGCTGTAAAGGATGAGCTCAAGGCGGCGGGCTATGACCTTGAGGTGGTGGAGTTCACCGATTATGTGCTGCCCAACACCGCACTGGAGCAGGGGGATCTGGACGCCAACTACTTCCAGCATACGCCGTATCTTGAAAACTTCAACGAGGAAAACGGCACCCATCTGGTATCTGTAGGCAAAATACACTACGAGCCCTTCGGCATCTACGCAGGCAAGACCTCTGACCTCTCCGCCATACCCGAGGGCGGCTCCATCGCCATACCCAACGACGGCACAAACGAAGCCCGCGCGCTGCTTCTGCTGGAGGCTCAGGGCCTCATCAAGCTCAAGGAGGGCATCACCTTCACCGCTACCGTGCTGGATATAGCCGAGAACCCCAAGAATCTCAGCATCAAGGAGATTGAGGCAGCCCAGCTGGCCCGCTCCCTTCAGGACGTGGACGCGGCGGTCATAAACGGCAACTACGCCATTCAGGCAGGCCTCAAGGTGAAGGACGCCCTGGCCATAGAGGATAAGGACTCCATCGCCGCCGACACCTACGCAAACGTGCTGGTAGTAAAGGAAGGCCATGAGAACGACGAAGCCACAAAGGCGCTGCTTGCCGCCCTCCAGAGCGACACCGCCAAGAAGTTCATGGAGGAAAAGTACGAGGGCGCTGTCATAGCCGCCTTCTAAGGCATACAGCCATATAAATTTATTGGAGCCCCGGCAGGGGCTCTTTTTTTTGGTTATAATAAACGATAATATATTATTTAAGGTGTTATTTTTAATGACGCAGAAATTGCACCGGTATCGTATAAAAAATGGCGGCGCGGTGGCAAAAGCGGCGCAAATAGGGCATAAAGGCCGAAGGATTTACTTTTTAAGATAATAAAGAAACAAGATTGACAAAATCTATACAAAAGTTTATTATTTTAATGCAGGAATAACTGCATAAAATAAGTAAGGGAGAAGGAAAAGAATGGATAATCTGCTGCATTTTGTTCAGACGGTGAACAGCTATCTTTCGGACTATATTCTGGTGATACTTCTTATCGGCGTAGGCCTCTGGTACTCCATCAAGACCAACTTCGTGCAGGTGCGCTGCTTCGGCGAGGGCATGAAGAAGGTATTCGGCAACCTCAAGCTCAACGGCGAAAAGCATGAGAGCGGCATGAGCTCCTTCCAGGCCCTCGCCACGGCTATCGCCGCCCAGGTCGGCACGGGCAACATCGTGGGCGCCTCCGGCGCGATACTCACCGGCGGCCCCGGCGCGATATTCTGGATGTGGGTAATAGCCTTCTTCGGCATGGCGACGATATACGCGGAAGCCGTGCTGGCGCAGAAGACCCGCATAAAGGGCGAGGACGGCCAGATAAAGGGCGGCCCCGTCTACTACATAACCACGGCCTTTAAGGGCGGCTTCGGCAAGTTCCTCGCTGGCTTCTTCGCCATAGCCATAATACTTGCGCTGGGCTTCTTCGGCTGCATGGTGCAGTCCAACTCCATAGGCTCCACCTGCTCCACCGCCTTCGGCATACCCAGCTGGGTAATGGGCGCCGTGCTGGTGGCTATCTGCGGCTTCATATTCCTTGGCGGCGTGCAGCGCCTTGCCTCCGTCACCGAGAAGATAGTGCCCATAATGGCGGCCATATTCCTCGTAGGCGGCCTTGCGATACTCATAGCGCGCATCAAGTACGTCCCCGCCACCTTCGGCATGATATTCAAGTATGCCTTTAAGCCCCAGGCCATAATCGGCGGCAGCTTCGGCGCGGCGCTGAAGATCGCCCTCAGCCAGGGCGCAAAGCGCGGCCTGTTCTCCAATGAAGCCGGTATGGGCTCCACCCCCCACGCACACGCCCTCGCCAACGTCGCTGAGCCCCACGATCAGGGCTGCGTAGCCATGATAGGCGTGTTCATCGATACCTTCGTGGTGCTGACCCTCAACTCCCTGGTGATAATCTCCACCATGTACACCCCCGACGGCGTGCTGGCTAACGGCTATATGGGCGCTGTTGTGGATACCATAGGCAAGGCAAATCTGGCCCAGACCGCCTTCGGCACCGTGTTCGGCGCCAACTTCGGCAATATGTTCGTGGCTATCTGCCTGTTCTTCTTCGCCTTCTCCACCATACTGGGCTGGAACCTCTTCGGCAAGATCAATATGCAGTACCTCTTCGGCGATAAGTCCTATAAGATCTACACCGTGATAGCGCTGGTGTTCATCTTCCTCGGCACCCTCGCCTCCAACGACCTGGTCTGGGAGCTTTCCGACATGTTCAATCAGCTCATGGTCATCCCCAACGTCATAGCCCTCTTCGCCCTCACAAAGATGGTCCAGGGCTGCACCAAGGGGCTCAAGAAGTAGGAAACAGAATAAGAGAAGCAAAAAAAGAGCCCTGCGGGGCTCTTTTTGAAACTGTCGAAAAACCCAGGGGTTGATAAGGGGCCGCAGCCCCTTATGTTTAATCCGGCTCTGACGACATGTGCGTCAGAACGGATGAAAACCCAGAGGTTTTCGTACTTTGCGGATTTTGCCGCCCGGGAGCGAATGCGAGAGGCAAAACCCGTAAAACTCAAAAAAGTGGCGTTTAGCCACTTTTTTGACACTCTGAAAAGAGCCCTGCGGGGCTCTTTTTGCGTACCGTTTATTTGTTTAACGTTATATCCGAGGGCAGCCAAAGCTCAAAGCCGGGGTGGAAGTAATAGCTCGCGGTGCAGGAAAGCTCGCCCTCGCTGCCGCTCCATTTCCATTGGGAGGTATCCTCAGGCGGTTCGGTGAAATATTCGGCGCAGTCCTTTTGCAGCTTTTCTACCTCTTCCGGCGCTTCAAGGGCTATGCCCGCCAGCCCCCAGAAAAGCGGGTAGTCGTCTGAAACAAAGGCGCTCAGCTGCTCCTCGTCCCCCGGCTTCTGATTATAGCCGAGGCTGATGCCGCACTGCCGCTCCACGCCGCCAAAAAGCAGCATATTGACCATTACGACCGTATTGCAGCCCTTTTTCGTGAGCCGCATTATGGCGATGTCGTCCGGAACCTTGTCGGTGGTCATGCGGGCATCCTCCGCCTTGTAGCCCTCAAGCCCGGCCTCATCCAGCGCCCACTCCATCTCCCGCACTTCCTCCGGCGGGAAGGTATAGTCCGAAGGGTCGAGCTTTTCGGCGCTTTTGCAGGCGGTGAGCAGGAGCAGGGGAAGGATAAGGGTTGTTATCAGGCGCTTCATACTTTACTCTCCGTTTATTTATTTTATTATTTTCGCGGCCTTCAGCACCATGCACGCCAGCAGCAGGAAGCCAAGATACCCTATGAGCACGTAAACTATGTTCATAAGGCGGTTGAAGGGCAGCAGCAGGCTTGCCGCTATGCCAAGGGCGGCAAGGAGTACGGATATGCGGCGGAAGCGGAGGGAGCCCTCCTCCGCGAGGCGGAAGGCGGTCTGCCAGAGCAGCGGCACCGAGGCCGTGTATATGCCGGTGACTATCAGTATAGAGAATACCCCGCTCGTCACGGGGCTTATGCGCCCCGCCAATATGAGCATGGGTATCTGCGCCCCCGCAAGCTCGTCTATGTTCAGCATTATCGCGAAGTATATGAGCAGCATACCTATGTAAAAGGCGATAACGCCCCCCGCCGCGCCCACGGAGGCGCTCGCTATGCTCTTAGCCCGCCTGCCTATGGAGGTCAGGTAGCTTGCAAGCCATACCACGCTTATGCCCACATAGCTGACCGAGGCCAGCACCCAGCTCGGAGAGGCGCGCATCAGCTTCATTTCGGGTATTCTGGCGATGGTCTCCGCCGCCGCGGTGAGGTTCGAGCGGCATATGGTTATCACGCCCATGAGTATCACCATGAGTATCATAAAGGGCCCGATATGGCCTAAGATGCTTACGAGGCTATTCAGCCCCAGCATCACCGTGGCGCAGGCCAACGCGCCTATGGCTAACGCGCCGGCTATGCGGGATATGCCGAAATGCTGCTCCACCGCCGCGCCCGCCGCCGCCACCATAACTATGAAGCAGAGGTAAATGGATACCGTGGTGAAATAGTGATACGCCCTGCCCAGCCTTTTGCCGCAGTAGTATACGTATACGTCTGCGGGGTTCTGGAATTTCTCCCGGTAGCCTGCGCGGGTAAAGGACACCGCGGCGAATATGAGCAGCCCCATGCAAAGCAGTATGCTGAAAAGCCCCGCCATGCCGTAGCAGGCGAAGTATTGGAGTATCTCCTGCCCCGTGGAAAAGCCCGAGCCCATCATGTATGCCACGTAAGCCCCGGTTATGCCCGCGGCGGCCCTGATATCTAATTTTTCCGAAGCTCCGGCCCTGCCCGCGGCGGCCCTGATATTTAAATTTTCCGAGCGCATATATTGACCCCTCTTGTCAACTGATGGTATTAAAATAACAAATAAGAGGGTAAATAGCAATAGCGATTTTGCTGGACAGCGGCCCGCTTTTCCGATAGACTCTTATATGGCCCTGGCCGCAAAGAAAGCGTAAATATTATAATTTACATATAAGGAGAACCAAAATGCGTATAACTACGCCGGAAAACGACATTCAGAGAGTGCTTTTCACAAGGGAGCAGATAGAGGCGCGGGTGAGGGAGCTGGGGGCGGAGCTTGCAGAGGAGTACCGGGGCAAGCAGCCGCTTATGGTGTGCATACTCAAGGGTGCGTCGGTATTCTATACCGACCTTTGCAGGGCAATGGACTGCAGGGTGTTTATGGACTTCATAGCGGTGTCCAGCTACGGCGTAAGCTCCAAGTCCACAGGCGTTGTGCGGATAATCAAGGATCTGGATTCCAACATAACCGGCCGCCACGTGGTGATCGTGGAAGACATAATAGACAGCGGCCTTACACTCCAGTACCTGAAGGAGCTGTTCGCCTCAAGAAAGCCCGCTTCCATGAAGACGGTATGCCTTCTTGATAAGCCCTGCCATGGGGGCGGGATAGGCGCGGACGCGGTGGGCTTTGACATACCTGACGAGTTCGTGGTGGGCTACGGCCTGGACTATGCGGGCCATTACCGCAACCTGCCCTATATAGGCGTGCTAAAGAAAGAGGTGTATGAATAGGGGGAAAAACTAAGATAAAGTTTTCCCCCTCACGGGGACGTTCCCTTCGAATCCCACCCGCTCTTCATCATAACAACAAAAGACCCCCGCAAGGGAGGTCTTTTGTTATTGGCGGAGCAGGTGAGATTCGAACTCACGGACGGCTTTCGACCGTCACACGATTTCCAGTCGTGCCCGTTATGACCACTTCGATACTGCTCCACGATCAGTGCGGACGAGCCTACGTCGCCGCACTTGATTATGATACAATACTTTTCGTATAATTGCAAGAGGAATATGCTAATTTTCTGCCGTGCAAGCTATTTACTTCAGCCTGTCAAAAAACCTTGGGGTTATTAAGGGGCCGCAGCCCCTTATGTTCAATCCGGCTCTGACGACACAAGGTGAATTGCCCCGCAGGGGCAAGAGAAGGCCCCCTGGGGGGTGTGCGTCAGAACGGATGAAAACCCAGAGGTTTTCGTACTCTGCATTCGGTGCTGGCCGCGCCATAGGCGCAAGCAACGAATGAAAAAACTCGAAAAAGTGGCGCTTAGCCACTTTTTCGAAAGCCTCACTTTATGGATTCCAGCCGCTCCCGGAAGCACCTGGCAACTATCTCATACCCTTTTTCGGTGGGGTGCAGGCCGTCGCCGGATATGAGCTGGCTAAACGGGCTGCCTATGCACTCGAGAAATGCGGAGCGCACGTCAACAAAGGGCAGCTCCTCCGACCGGGCCAGCTTTGATATGGCGACGGAATACAGCTCCTGATAGCGGTATATGGAAAGAGGCGTACCGAGGAATTTCAACAGGCTGCACCTGTCAACACCTTTGGATATTATGTATTCATAGTACTTATCGGAATCCACCGGCGGCAGCGACATTAGTACCGGTGTTATGCCTGCGCCGCGCAGCAGTCCTATGCATTCCCGCATGGTGGCTTCAAAATCGGCAAGGGCTGTGACGGGCTGATGGGGGTAGTCCGGATCCCGGCCTATGGCCGGCCAGTCGAAGTTGCAGTCGTTGCCGCCGTATTCCACCAGGGCGTAATCCGGCTTTTCCCCGGCGGCGATGGCCTTTTTAATGAGCCCCAGCCCGCGTTCTGCGGTGTAGCCGAAGCGGGAGCGGTTATCAAGAGCTATGTCCAGCCCCTCCATCTGGGGCAGAAAAACCTCGGTATAGCAGGAGCGGTACCTTCCACCCTCATACACCGTGCCCTTCATTATAGAATCCCCGAATATTATGGCGGTCTTTTCCGGCATGTGAACCTCCCATATGAAGTATGAAGCACAAAAATCATACAATAATTTTAAGTATATTATAATGGGGCAAGGTTAAAGGGCGGTTAAAGGAATGTGAATTAAAAGGAAACACCGCCCCGGGCAGCGGGACGGTGTTTTATTTGCATGCTGCAAAAATCAGTCGTCTCAGGTGTCGCAGTCCTCGTCGGGATTCGGAGTGACCGCGGGAGGCGTTATGATCTTTGAGCTGTCCTTGGGCTTGGCTACGACCACACAGCGCTGGTTGCGTGTGCCCAGGCCGCTGTTCCAGCTTTCGCCGTAGCAGGTGATCAGCGTCATGCGGGAATCGCCGGTGTCGTAGGCCATCACGGTTTCCGGTACGTCGTCTATGCCGTAAATGTCAACGTTGGTAACGGTGAAGGTCATGGTGCTGCCGTCGTCGTATTCCACTATTATCTCCTCGCCCTCCTCCATCTTGGGGAGCACGGAGAAAACGCCCGCTACCTTTTTCCAGGATACATGGCCGTTGAATATGGCGTTGCCGTATTCCCCGGGGGAGGCGCTGGCATCCAGCCATGCGGCTACCTTCTCGGAATCCACCGTACCCATGGTGTACACCGTGCTGCCGTCCTCGGCCTTGACCTCCCTGCCCTTGCTGTCGGTATAGGGCACTATGCCCACCGTCTCTACCGGGAAGCTTATTTCCCTATCTGTAAAGTACATCATCACGGGTATCTTTTTTACATAGGGGGTAGGCTCCGGCGTGGCCACGGGGGTCTCTGTAACGGCGGGGGTGGGGGGCGCCTCGTACTGGCCGGGCAGGTATACGTACTGGCGCAGCACTATTATGGCCGCAAATAATACCAGAGCGATGCTTATGCAGGTCAGTATGGTGTTGCGGAGGCTCCTTTTGTTTTTGCCCTCCCCGGGCCCGGCGGTGTTGGCTTCCGGTTGCGCTGGATTTATATTATTTTCCTCCGGAGTGCTTTCCGGGGTGCTGTTCTTATTTTCGTCCATAGCGTTCTCCAATGCTTTCGGTTTTATTTACCATCAGTTGACAAGGACACACAAGGTTTTAGAAGCCAAACAGCACGGCATAACTGTGTCGTCCTCATTTGAAATACAACCAGTATTTCTGCACTCGTCCTCCTTGTTCTGCCATACTCTTTGGCTTCTAAAACTCGAAGACCCTAAAGAGCTTGTTTTGAGGGCGATCCAAGGCCGAGGAGCGCCGTACTACTGGATGTAATACAAGCGACGAGAACGCAGGAGCGTCCCCAAACAAGCCTTTAGGGCTTGTGTGCTTTTGTCAACTGATGGTACTGGTTTATTATATCATCGGGGTTATGGCCGTACAAGGCGGGATTTGTGAATAATATAGGCATAAATGGGGCTTTATGCCGCCGCAATATATTGTATGGGCAGGGCGGCGCGCCCACAATTTTATTGATCGTTAACAAATTCTTAAAGATAAACACGACATTTTTTCTTGATTATTGGCTATAATAAGGGTACACAAAGGGCGAGCGAAAAGAGCATCGCCGGACTATTCTATCGGGAGGTATGAATAAAATGAAAAGAAACGTTTCTAAGGTCCTTTCGGTCCTGCTGATAGCGGCGCTCATGCTTAGCTTTACCGCGGTCGCTTCCGCAGAGACCAGAATGTACGCCACCCGTGCGGTGAATGTCCGCAGCGGCCCCAGCACAAGCTATTACATCTTAGGTTCCCTGGAGCAGAATGAGATGGTAATGGCTACCGGGCGCGTATACGACGGATGGTATGAGATACAGTGGGGCAGCTACGGCTACGCCTATGTAGCGGGCAACTATCTCTCCTATTCCAAGTATGAGCCCGGCTACAACCCCAACTACAACTGCTACCCCGGCAACCGCGGCGTCACCCTCAAGGTATGCCCGGATTGCGGCGACACCTACTACTCCACCACCGCGCTGAACGTGCGCCGCGGCCCCAGCACCAAGTACTCCATCGTGGGCTCTTTGAACAGGGGTCAGAAGTGTACCGTCGTAGGCAAGAGCGGCAACTGGTATAAGCTTCTCACCGCCGACGGCTCCGACGCTTACGCAAGCGCAAAGTACCTCAAGCTCTACGCAAGGCAGAACGGCAGCACCCCCAGTACTCCCAGCACCCCCAGCTACCCCAACGGCAACTACGGCACCTATTACGCCACCACCGGCCTTAACGTCCGTCAGGGCCCCAGCACCAAGTACCGCGTGGTATACACCCTTGACAGGGGCGAGGCTGTGACCTTCACCGGCCAGACCAGTGGCAAGTGGATCTCCGTAAAGACCCGCACCGGCGTGCAGGGCTATTGCAGCAGCCTGTACCTCACCCAGAAGGGCAGCTACAATCCCGGCGGCAGCAGCCAGGGCAATAAGTATTACTGCGGCAGATGCGGCAAGGAGATAACCTACGGCAACTCCTACTGCCCCAACTGCGGCGCGAGGATCGACTACAGCGGCGGAAGCTGCCTGCCAAACGCGGAGCTCACCGTGGGCGGCCAGTATTCACCCAACTACAAGACGGGGATCTACTCCTCTCCCAGCACCTCCAGCACACAGATCTTTGACCTGTACCCCGGCGACAGGGTGATAGTTAGGAGCTACACTCCCGGCAGCTCCTGGGCATACGTTCAGGTACAGAGGAGCGACATCTCCAACACCGTCGGATATGTGCTTGTAGACGCAATCAAATAACTTCGTTTCGCGGAAGTGACTTCGGTCACTTCCGCGAGTTTTTTTCGGTTTTTGCCTCTCACTGCGTTCCCAGGCGGCAAAACCCGCAGAGTACGAAAACCTCCGGTTTTCATCCGTTTTGACGTACACGCCGTCAAAGCCGGAATAAATTTAAGGGACTGCGGCCCCTTAACAACCCCAAGGATCGCAAAAGGAGCGGTGAATGCCGCTCCTTTTTGCGTGCTGTAAGCTCTATCCAATTTCGCTGCCGCCGGGGATGCTTTCCGGCTCCATTACGGTGAGCATGGAGAGGGTCTCCCCTTCGTCGCCCTCGGTTATGGAGGAAAGTATCATGCCCTGGCTTTCTATGCCGGCTATCTTCCGGGGGGCAAGGTTCGCCGCGATGACCACCGTGCGGCCTATGAGCTTTTCAGGCTCGGAATACCACTTGCGAATGCCGGAAAGTATGGTGCGGGGCTGGGCTTCGCCGCAGTCCAGCGTGAACTGCAGAAGCTTCTTGCTCTTCTCGACGAACTTGCAGTCTATGACCCTGGCGGTCTTCATCTTTACCTTGCAGAAGGTGTCAAAGTCTATAAGCTCCTGAGGCTCCTCGTCCTTGGCCTCCTCTGCCTTGGGCGCGGGGGCTGCGCTGGCGGAGGCTTCGGCGGCGTGGGAGGCTGCGTTCTCCTTTTCCAGCTCCTCAAGCTCCTTCTTAACGTCTATGCGGGGGAACAGGGCCTCGCCCCTGTGAACCTTAGTGCCGGCGGGCAGCTTGCCGAACCCGCGGGCTTCGTAGGCGGTGAGTTCGCCGGAAACGCCAAGCTGCTCAAAGAGCTTAGGCGCGGTGTTGGGAAGGTAAGGCTGAAGGAATATGCCAACTATGCGGAGGCTTTCCGCAAGGTTGTACATGACGGTGGCCAGCCTGTCCTTTTTGGCCTCGTCCTTTGCCAGTATCCATGGCGCGGTCACGTCTATGTATTTGTTGCAGGCGCCTATGAGGGCCCATATGGATTCCAGCGCCTCGGGGGCCTTGAACTCGGTCATGTACCGCTCCACCTTTTCAGGCAGGCCATCGGCAAGGGCGATTATAGGCTCGTCCTCCTCCGGCACGGGGCGGGTGGGGGCGGGGACAACGCCGCCGAAGTACTTGTCTATCATGCTCACCGTGCGGGAGAGCAGGTTGCCAAGGTCGTTTGCAAGGTCGGAATTTATGCGGTAAATAAGCGCCTCGTTGGAGAATACGCCGTCGCTGCCGAAGGGCACTTCCCGAAGCAGGAAGTAGCGTATGGCGTCCACGCCGTAGCGGTTGCAGAGCTTTACGGGGTCCACCACGTTGCCCTTGGACTTGCTCATCTTGCCGCCCTCAAGTATAAGCCAGCCGTGGCCGAACACCTGCTTGGGCAGGGGCTCGCCCAGCGCCATGAGCATTATGGGCCAGATTATGGTATGGAACCTGACTATCTCCTTGCCGACGAGGTGGACGTCGGCGGGCCAGTATTTTTTATACAGGCTGTCGTCGTCCGAGCCGTAGCCCAGCTTTGTTATGTAGTTGGAGAGGGCGTCCAGCCAGACGTATACCACGTGCTTCTCGTCAAAGTCCACTGGTATGCCCCAGGTGAAGCTGGTGCGGGATACGCAAAGGTCCTCAAGGCCGGGCAGCAGGAAGTTGTTCAGCATCTCGTTGGTGCGGGCGGGGGGCTGAATGAAGTCCGGGTGATCCTTTATGTACTGTATAAGGCGGGGGGCATACTTGCTCATCTTAAAGAAGTAGCTCTCCTCCTTGACCTTCTCCACCGGCCTGCCGCAATCCGGGCAGCAGCCGTCCTTGAGCTGGCGCTCCAGCCAGAAGCTCTCGCAGGGGGTGCAGTACCAGCCCTCGTAGGCGGACTTATATATGTCGCCCTGCTCGTACAGCCTGCGGAATATCTTCTGCACGGCCTTTACGTGGTAATCGTCGGTGGTGCGGACAAAGCCGTCGTTGGATATGCACATGAGCTTCCAGAGATCCTTGAAGGAAGCTACTATCTCGTCCACGTACTGCTTGGGGGTAATGCCCTTGGCCTTTGCCTTGCGCTCTATCTTCTGGCCGTGCTCGTCGCTTCCGGTGAGGAAGTACACGTCGTAGCCCGTCATGCGCTTATAGCGGGCTATGGCGTCCGCCGCCACGGTGGTGTAGCTGTGGCCTATGTGCAGCTTGTCGCTGGGGTAGTATATGGGGGTGGTGATGTAGAAGGTCTTTTTCTCTGCCATGTATTTTCTCCTTAGTGGGTCGCCTGATTTTTTCTTATTTATATTATTGCATAATCTATTATAGTTTATTGACTCAGGCGGGCTTTGTCAATATTTCAGGGCCAAACCGGGACAAAATCATTACCGGCCTTTCCGCTTTTATCTTTGCCCTTACCATCAGTTGACAAGGACACACAAGGTTTTAGGAGCCAAACAGCACGGCATA